>ERZ1034952.31-NODE-31-length-109428-cov-12.303475_pt1 | contig 109428 bp, 99 predicted proteins | sample MGYA00520625_ERZ1034952 | MGnify/ENA primary metagenome ERZ1034952 (study PRJEB33766, sample SAMN09781773) | gut metagenome | biome: gut microbiome | host: Homo sapiens | place: Madagascar | study: EMG produced TPA metagenomics assembly of the PRJNA485056 data...
GCGTCGGGGTCGGAGTGGGTGTCGGGGTCGGAGTCGGGGGAGGTGTCGGAGTAGGTGTCGGAGTGGGCGTCGGCGTCGGAGTAGGTGTCGGGGTAGGCGTCGGAGTAGGTGTCGGAGTCGGGGTCGGAGTGGGTGTCGGCGTCGGAGTGGGCGTCGGCATTAGGGCGGCGGCGGAGATGACGATATTTCCGGTGATCGCCGCGGCGGGGATCGTCAGAATGCCGGTCGCGGGATCATAGGAATACTTCCCGCTGCCGAGCACCGTGCCGCCAATAGAAATATTCCGAAGCGTGATCGGGTAGGCATAGCCTTCCACGGGGGCGAGCCTCACAGAGTAATCCGCGTCCGCCTGCGTGGTCGTTTTGCCGGAGAAGGTGCAGCCGGTAAGATCGAACGCCACGGTGTAAACGCCCTCGGGGGCGTCTGCCCATTGCGCGGTAAGCGTCGCATTTCCGCGGACTCTCAGGTTGGAGGCGATCTTCTCACCGCCGCTCCATTCGGCAAAGACCTTGCCGTCCGGCGGTGTAAAGGTACACTCCGGCGCACGGAAGTAGGCATAGGGCGTTGCGGATGACTTTTCATAGTCGTAACCGTCCCTGTGCGGAAAAACCAGCATCGGCGTCTGCGTGCCGGTACCGCCGTTGGGATCGAACGTCACGGTATACGGGTGGATGCGGGGAATGGTCTTGATGCGGATATCGCCCGTGACATATTTTCCGGGGATCGTGATCTCGCCGGTGGCGCAGTTGAGCGTATAGTTTGCCGAGTTGAGCACCTCATCACCGATGGTCACATAGGTATAGGAGGTGTAGCTCCCCATCGCCGCGTGGTAGGGCAGCTCATAGCCCTCGTCCGGGACGAGCCTTGCGGAGTAATCCTGTCCCTTTTTGGCGTATTTTTCGCCGACGATGCTCGATCTGATGGCGGTGACGAGAACGGAATCCTCATCCGCGACCTTTTCCCACTGCGCGTAGACCACGGTATCGCCGTAGACCTTATTGGCAAAATCAAACGGATCGGAATCCGCCTCCGGCCCGACTGTCCAGCCGGAGAACGTGTAAGCGCTGTCCACGGCCTTGGGCGTCAGTTTCGGCATGCTTACGGAATCGTCGTGGAAGAGACCGGAGGTGAAGCACAGCACGTCGGCGGGACGGGTCTCCGGCGTGAATTCCTGCCCGTTGGCGCTGAAGGTGACGTAAAAAAGCCTTGTGGTCGTCGAATAACCGGCCGCGCCGCGGTTGACAGTCACGGGACGGATGTATTTCCCGTCGATGTAGAGGTCGTACTCGCCCGGCTTCGTGCTCTCGCAGACGTAATCGGTGCAGTTCCCGTCGGTGCCGGAGGCCTTCAGCGTATATACGACGCCGCCGGCCCTGTCGCGGTACTCCACAAGGGCGCCGGCATACGGCTTGCCGCGGAGAGAGACCTTTTCGTGCATTTCGGCGTACTGGTACCACACGGCGCGCAGCGTCATGCTGCTCTCCACGGTGTCTCTGGCAAAATTCCATGCGTCCGAGGAGGCGTCGGAAATGGGGTGCGCCGTCCAATGGACGAAGTAGTATTTGCCGTCCTCGCAGCCCGGCGCCGGGGATTCGGGCGCGGTGATCTTGCTGCCCTTCGGCACGGTGACGCTTGCCGGAGCCGCGCCGCCGTGGCCGCCCATATCGAACGTGACGGTGACCATCGTTTCTTCTCCGCCCTCCGCCGCAGCGGAATACGGCAGCAGCGTGAAGCAGAGCGTAAGTACAAGAAGCAGGCTGAACAGACGTTTTTTCATGTCATTCCCTCTCTCTAAAGCTACGGACAGATTGCGGCTTCGCACAAAGTATATGCGCGGCTTGGCATATACACCATATAGATACAGAATACCACATATGCCGCCCATCTGCAAGAAGAAAAAACGGCGCACGGAAGCATCCGTGCGCCGGAGAGAAATTTATCCGAAACGGTCAAAGAGCGCGTCAACGACGCCGGGGCTCGTGCGGTAATCAAACTTCCGCGCGAAGAGCGCCGTTTCCGGTGCGGCGAGAAGCTCATCGAGGTCGCCGTCCGTGAATGTGTAGGGATTGCCGCGCTGCCAGTCGATGTACCGGAGACAGCTTGCGTAGTCGTTCTCAAACGCGTGCTCCGGCAGCGTATCGCGGAAGGGGGAGTTTACGATCTCCGTCTGGACGAACATTTCGTCCGGACAGTAGGTATCGGAGAAAAACTCACGGATCTCGCTCTCTTTTTCGAGCAGATACTGCGCGAGCGCGTGCGTGATGCTGAACCACTGCGCGCCCTTCTGAAAAACGAAGCCGTCCGGCCGCCGCCGCGTCCGGTCTACGCCGAAGCCGAGCTGGAGCGCGGCGGAGAGATTGCGCAGCGTCCGGCGCACGGCGGGTTTTCGGATGTTATAGCGCTGCAGGGGGTAGTAAAACCGGACGCGGTAGAGATCCGTGCGGGAAATCTCCGGCGAGAGAAAGCTTACATAGTTTCTCCCGGGCGCACGGGTAAAATAGTTTTCAATGTACGCGCGCGTTTTGACCGGCACGTCCACGCCGGAGAGAAGATGGTAGTAGTCATACCCGCCCGGCACAGCGGCGCGGAGAAGCTCCAGCTCCGCCTCGACCATGGCAAAATGGCCCCACGAAATGCGGTGGCGCGGAACGAACGTGACACGCGACTTTTTGGGCACGGCACGAAAACGCTCGGGATCGAACGCCGCCTTGGCGTCTGCATGAATATAAAAATCGGCGTTTTCGCTGTCGAGAAAGCGCAGCTGCTTTTCGAGGATCTCAAAATTCCCGTGTGTGAGAATGAGCCATGCGTGGCGCATGAAAAACACCCCTTTCGGCGCTTTCATTATACGGAGCATCGGCGGGAAAGTCAATCGGCACGCCCGTGCAGAAGGGGAGAAGCGCATTGACATTCCACGCTTTACAAGATAAAATATAAAAGGAATTTATACACATGGGAGGAACCCCCATATGTCCAAGCATACCGATACCGGCCGTGCCGGGACCCGCCGCGCCGGGAAAAAGCTGTGGATACTGATCCCGGTGATCGCCGTTCTCGTCATTGCGGCGGCGCTGGTGTGGCTGAACTCGGTGTATATTTACGCCGGCGGCCTCCACCGCCGCGACAGCGCGCAGATCGACCTGCGCGGCAAGAGCATTTCGGAGGAAAGGTATCTTCATCTGCGCGAGCAGCTGCCGGACTGCAAAATATACTGGGACGTTCCCATCGGCGGCGCGGTGATCGACTGCGAGAGCACGGCCATCGTTCTCACGTCGCTCACGGAGGAGGACGTCGCCCGTCTGGCGTTTTTCCCCGCGCTCGCGGAGCTCGATCTTACGGCGGCGGACGTTTCTCCGGAGCGCTTTGATGCCGTCCGCGCGGCGTATCCGGCGCTTTCGGTGCGCTGGAGCATCCCCATCGGCGCGAGCCGGTATCCCTCGGATGCTGAAAGCATCACGCTGACGGACTTCACCGTTTCCGAGCTGCCGCTTTTTGACTACTTCACGGCGCTGCGGTCTGCCGATGCGCGAGGCTGCGCGTGCTACGACGCTCTTCTCGCCCTGCGGGAGAAATACCCGGCGCTCGAACTGGAGTGGCAGGTGCCGCTCGGCAGCACGGAGTATCTTGACAGCGCCACGGAGATCGCCGTGGACGATATCTCCATCACACCGGACGCGCTGCGCGAGGCGCTGCGGTATCTTCCGGCGGCGCAGACCGTGTCGTTCCCCGCGTGCCCGTGGAGCGAGACAGAAAAGAACGCGCTGCGCGCCGAGTTTCCCGCCGTTGCGTTCGTCTGGCCCGTGGCGATCTTCGGTGATATCTATCCGAGCGATACCGCGGAGCTGAGCTTTGCCGGACGCACATTTTCCGAAGCGGATGTTGCGGAGCTTTCGGAAAAGCTCGCCTCGCTGCCGAAGCTCACGCGCGTCGATCTCACCGGCACCGGCGTGACGGTCGAACAGATGACGCCGGTCTGCGAGAAATACCCGGCGGTCGATTTTGTATTCACGTTCGAGCTTTACGGCGTGCCGATCAGCACCGAGGACACACTTCTTGACTTTACCGGCATCGAGATGGAATCCACTGAACCGGTGGAGAGCATCCTTCCCGTGATGCACAAGCTTGAAAAGGTCGATATGTCTGACTGCGGCTTTTCCGATGAGGAAATGGACGCGCTGAATAAGAAGTACGAGAATGTGCGCTTTGTGTGGACGCTGCACATAACGCACTACAACATCCGCACAGACACCACCTATTTCCGCGCCTCCTCCCGCTATTACGGATACTTCACGAACGAAACGATCAAGAAGCTCGCTTACTGCCCGGACATGATCGCGCTCGATCTCGGCCATCGGCCGATCGAGGATCTGAGCTTCCTCTATCAGATGCCCGATCTTAAATATCTTGTCCTGCTCGACTGCCATGCACTCGATCTCTCGCCGATCGCCTCGTGCGACAATCTCATCTGGTTGGAGCTCAACCGCGCTTACGCCACCAGCATCGCCCCGCTCAAGGACTGCAAGAGCCTGCGCGATCTGAACATCACGTTTATGACGCTCCTTCAGCCGGAGGACACGTTCCAGACGCTGATGGAAATGGACAAAATCGAGCGCGTGTGGTTCAGCTACGGCGTTCTCACGCAGGAGGAGCAGGAAAAACTGCAGGAGGCGCACCCGGACATCGTATATCACGGCGTGTACGACTGGGTACAGTCCAACGAGGACCCCTGGCGGTACGATCAGGATTACTACGACATGCGCGATGCTCTCGGCCATATGTTCTATATGAACGGCACCGGCATCATCCACTGCAAGATCATCGACGGTGTCCGGTATCCGCTTGATCCGGAGTTTGAGGCCACGATGGACTGGGGAGAGCACGACAGAGACCGTTAAAGACTCTTTCAGACGTTTTTCTCGCCGAAGCGTGGGATACATATTGCGTTTTATGCCCTTATCTGGTACAATATACGGATAAGGGCGTTTTTATATCCTTTCGACAGAATGGGCGGATACGATGAAAAAGACTTCCCATGCGGGACATACCTGGCAGGCAGCACTCAGCGCGCTGCTGGAAATATCGCTGGCGGTCGTGCCGGCACTGCTGTTCTTCTATACATACGTTCACCATTACCCGTCAGCGACGTTTTTTCTGCGGGGCAATGTGCTGTTCTTCGTTGTCTATTTCGCGATCCTCGTGCTGTTTATGACGATCTACGGCAGCTTCAGCGTCCGGAAATACCGCACGCGGGAGCTGGTGTTCGCGTTCGGCCTTTCGAGCTTTTTCACGGACACCATTGCCTATTTCCTCATGTGCATGATCGCAAAAATGCTCCTGCCGCCGAAGTACGTCATCCTCACGCTGCTGCTGCAGTGCCTCGTGGAGACAGGAATTTTTATTCTCGCCCGCATTCTGGCCGACCGGCTCGAGCCGCCGGCGCCGGCGCTGCTGATCGTGCCGGAGAAGGATGCCGAGGAGAACGTCCGCAGTAAGTTTGACCGCCGCCGCACGCGCTACTCCATCGACCGCGTCGTTTCCGCGGATATGCCGTGGGAGGAGCTGTGCGCGATCATGCACTCCTACACTACAGTCGTGCTGATGCCGATGGAAAAGGAGCTGTGCCGTCGCATCATGGACGACTGCTTCTGGCACGGCATCGCTATCATGCTCAAGCCGGATATGCAGGACATCATGGTAAACTGTGCCGACACGGTCATCATGAGCGATGTGCCGCTCTGCGCCGTGCACACCGGCAACCACGACCGCGGCTATCTGACGGCGAAGCGCGTGCTCGATATCGTTGCGTCCGTATGCGGCCTTATCATTTGCAGCCCGATCTTCCTTGCCGTTGCCATTGCCATCAAAATTCAGGACGCCGGGCCGGTATTTTACCGGCAGAAGCGTCTCACGCTGAATGGCAAGCCGTTTTACCTTACCAAGTTCCGCAGCATGGTCGTGAACGCGGAATCCGCCACCGGCGCGGTACTGGCAGGGAAGAGTGATTCCCGCATCACGAAGGTGGGGGCGTTCCTCCGCGCCACGCGCATCGACGAGCTGCCGCAGCTTCTCAACATTCTCAACGGCGATATGACGCTCGTCGGCCCTCGTCCGGAACGGCCGGAGTTTTATCAGAAATACTGCGCCGAGTACCCGGAGTTCGCCTACCGCCTGCGGGCCAAGGCTGGTCTCACCGGCTACGCCCAGCTCTACGGGAAATACAACACCACTTTTGCGGACAAGGCGCTGCTTGATATGTACTATATCCAGAAGGCGTCCTTCCTCTGGGACCTGCAGCTCATTTTCTATACGCTGAAGATCATCTTCGTCAAGGAGAGCACCGAGGGCGTGGACACCAAACCCGCCGAGCCGGAGAAGAAAGAACCGGCCTGCGCCGGAGAAAGCAAATAATTTTGCTGCTCTTTCGCTAAAAAACCGCTGCGAATTTCCTGCTCCATATAGGAGGAAAATTCGCGGCGGTTTTCGTTTCTGATTGCATTTTGATACGACGGCAGAACCTCCGCGCGTCAATCGTATGCGACTGTATAGCTCAGCTCTCCGAAAGACGAGAGCCGGATCGTTCTCACCTCAAAGGCCGCATAGGTCAGGGTCGTCTCCTCACCCGTGGGAAGAGCTGTTTCATCAGAGCCAATCGTAATATGCAGAGTGTCCTCTCCGTCGTTGCGGATCGTCACCGATGTGAATTTATGCGTTTCAAAGTTTGTTTTGATAACCTGTAAGTGTAAGCCGCTGTCGCTGAAAAACAGCTCGCCGACGGCAGCGATATCACCGCTGTCATGCGCCCTTTGAACGACACACAGGCTGCCGTCCGATTCATCCAGCCGAAGGGAATAGTCGTATTTCCCGCGGTCTTCCAGCGTGTAACTCTCACCGTTGGCATAGTCGCAGACTATGATGCGGCTGTCGATGATGCCGGAGCCGAAGGTGACTGTGGAGCACAGATCGGGAAGTCCGTCACCGGTGAGGTCGCAGAAATATGTGTTCCAGATGGGCATTCCGGTATAAAGCGGTGTGATCTCGTTTTCCGTCACGGCTTCCATCTTCTCCGGATAGCAGCGGAACGTTACGCCCGGATATTCTGGGAGATCGATTTCAAGGCGTCCGTCCCAGTTCGTTATCTCGGGTTTTTCCAGATAGTCGAACCACTTTTCCACTTGCGCCGGCCCCATATCGGACACATTATCACCGCCGCTGGGAAGGATCTGCTCTGTTTTTGGATTTGTCAGAAAGCAGACCGCTGCCGCGGCGCAGATGAGCGCAGAGGCCAAAATGATCCAGAACGCGGGCTTCTTATAGTTCATCACAGACTTTACCCGCGTCTTTACTCCCACCTCGCCGAAAGCGAGGGGACACGCCGCGATGCTGCGGCGGCTGACGCTGCAGGATACAAGCGCATGCGTATAATCAGCTCTTTGCTCATTGCCCATTTCCCGGATGACTCTTTCGTCGCAGGCAAGCTCTATATCCCGGCACAGCAGGATATAGCTGAGCCATAGCAGCGGATTGAACCAGTGGACCGTCAGCAACAGAAAAGCGAGCGGCTTCCACCAGTGATCCCCGCGGCGGATATGCGCCTGCTCGTGGGCGATTACATACGCCAGAGCGCCGCTGTCCACGGAATACGGAAGATAGATTTTTGGCTGGATGATCCCCAGTACGAACGGAGAGCCGGCATTTTCGCTCTGATAGATATTATCCCGCAAAATCACGGCTTCGCGGACTCTGCGGCGCAGACGCCAATAGCTTATGGCGGAATAAAGGAGAAGCGCGGCGGCTCCGGCGAGCCAGACCGCCGCCATGACCGAGATCCATATCTGCAGCGGATTGGCGCTCGCGCCCGGCGCGGGCGAAAGCGAATGGTCAATGACCGGGTTGATGACCTGATCGAGGGCGGGAACGCCCGTTTGAACGGAAGGCGCCGTCTCCATCATAATGCTCGGGCTGACCGTTTCCGCGCTCGGTATAAGACTCAGCGCACTCTCGATGGAAAACGGGAAGATCAACCGCACGGCGACAATGCCCCAGAGCAGAACATTCACCCATTTCGGTGTTTTTTTCAGGCAGAGCCGCAATACCAGAACCGCGATCACGATCCAGCTCGCGGCTATGCTCCGGTTGACGATCTCCAAGAACAGCTCGCTCACGATCTCTCCCCCTTTCGGATACGGTCGATCATCTGCTGCACCTCGTCGAGCTCATCATCGGAGAGATCCTGCCGCCGGGTAAAGGCGGCGATAAACGCGGGGAGAGAGCCTTCAAACTTCTTTTCCACCAGCTCGTCGATCTCCCACGCCTGCGCCTCGTCCTTTGATACAAGCGCCGTTACCATGCCGTCTTCATTTTTCAGGACGCCGCGCTCCCCAAGCCGCTTGATGACTGTATACGTCGTGGTCCGCTTCCATCCCAGCTGCTCCTGACACAGCCTTGCAAGCTGCGCGGCGGCGATCGGTCCGTGCTCCCACAAAATCAGGCAGAAACGGTATTCGCCCTCGTGGATCTTCGGAATCTCCATGGGTAAGCCCTCCTTGTCTACGTTGATAGACTCTATGCATAGTCTACACGGTTAGACAACGGAAGTCAAGGAAAAATATAAGAACACACAAGGTATCAGCTGCTCATATTAAGGATTGCATTTTCCGTGGTTTATTGGTAAAATACCTTGATAAACTATACAGATCATCGGAAGGAACAGGGAAATGGGCGAACGGAGTCTCATCAGTGTGGTCGTGCCGGCGTGGCGCGCCGAAAAAACGCTTGCCGCCACGCTCGATTCCATCCTCTCGCAGACATGGCGTGAGCTCGAGGTGCTCGTCGTGGACGATGCCTCGCCGGACGGAACGCTCGCTCTGGCACAGAGCTACGCGGCGAAAGATCCGCGCGTCCGTGTGATCGCGCAGCCGGAGAACGGCGGCGTATCGAAAGCGCGCAACCGCGGCGTGCGCGAGGCGCGGGGCGAATGGATCGCCTTTCTCGACAGCGACGATCTCTGGATGCCCGAAAAGCTCGAGCGCCAGATGGCGCTCGCGGCGCAGCACCCGGAAGCGGGCCTCTTTTTCACGGGCTCGGCGTTCATTTCCGAAGACGATCACAAATACGGCTACACGCTCTCCGTGCCGGAGCGCGTGAATTACCGCCGGCTGCTCGGGCAGAATGTTATTTCCTGCTCGTCGGTTCTCGTCCGCCGGGAGCTGATGGAGAGATTCCCCATGGGGAACGACGCCATCCACGAGGATTTCGCCGTCTGGCTGAAGATCCTCCGCGAAGAGCCATGGACCTACGGCGTAAACGAGCCGCTGCTCGTTTACCGCGTGTCGCGCTCGTCCAAATCCGGCAATAAGCTCAAGGCCGCGCGCATGACGTTCGGAACGTATCGCTACGTCCGCGTCCCGCTGCCGCTCGCGGTCTGGAGCGGCGTACTGTATACCGTCCGCGGCATCCGGAAATTCCGCGCCATCGGCGCGTCGCTGACGGACGAGACCTTTGCGCTTCCCACGCCGGAAGCCGGATCGGAGACGGAATGAAGCGAGTCTGCCATCTCACCAGCGTGCACAGCAGCGACGATACGCGGGTGTTTCATAAGGAGTGCGTGTCGCTCGCGCGCGCTGGGTACGATGTAACGCTCGTCGCCCCCGGCGAGAGCCGGGAAGAGCTCGGCGTGCACATCGTCGGCGTGGGGGAAAAGCCCGTCGGCACGCTCAACCGGCTCACGTCGCCCTTTGTGAAGTACGCCTACGAAGCGGCGCTCGCGCTCGACTGCGAGCTCTACCATCTGCACGATCCGGAGCTGCTGCCGTATGCGCTCAAGCTCAAGCGGCACGGGAAAACCGTGATTTTCGACAGCCACGAATTTTATTCCCTGCTCATTCAGGAAAAGGGGTATATCCCCGGCTTTCTCAAAAAACCGGCGTCGCGCATTTACGGCGCGCTGGAAGCGGGCGTTTTCAAAAAGCTCGACGCGGTCATCATTCCCTGCACCTCGTTCGGGAAAAACCCGTTTGAGAAGTGTGCCAAGCGCACTGTGATCGTGGATAATCTCCCGGACGCCGGACGCTTCCCGCCACCGGAAAAGCTCTATCCGGACGCGGAAAACACCGTCGGCTATGTCGGCGGCGTGACCGCCGAGCGCGGCATTACAAATCTCATCCGCGCATGCGCCATCGCCGGGGCGCGGCTGCATCTGGCCGGTCCCGTCTGGCCGGCGTATCTCGAAGAGCTGAAGAAAATGCCGGAGTTTGCGTGCGTGGACTATGCCGGTGTCGTTCCGTATGCCGAGGTGCCGGAATACTGCCGTCATTTTTCCGTCGGCTGCGCAACGCTTTTGAACATCCATCAGTATATCAGCATCGATAATCTCCCCACCAAGGTCTATGAATACATGGGCGCGGGGCTTCCGGTCATCGTTTCCAACACGGCGCCGGCGCTCGCGCTGGAAAAGGACTTCGGCTGCTGCGTCTGTGTCGATCCGGACAAGCCGGAGGAGATCGCCGCCGCCATCCGCTCGCTGCTGGACGATCCCGAGCGCCGAGCGGCTATGGGCGAGCGCGGCTACGGCGCGCTGCAAACCCGCTTTAACTGGCAGACCGAGGAGAAAAAACTGCTGGCGCTGTACGAAGAGCTGCTGTCTCTCAAAGGAGAATGATCCATGCTGGATGAATCCACATATCGCCGTATAAAAAAAGAATATGGCTTTCCTGCCTATATTTTTGATTCCGACCGGTTCTGCGAAAACTATTGCCTGCTCACGGAGGGCATGAGCGCCGCTTATGCGCCCTACCGTGCGGCCTATTCCTACAAAACCAACTACACGCCCCGCATCGTTTCACTGGTGCGCTCGCTCGGCGGCATGGCGGAAGTTGTCTCCGGCATGGAGTACGCGCTGGCGCGGCGCGTCGGCAACGCACCGGAGAATATCCTCTTCAACGGCCCGTGCAAGGGCGAGGACGGAATTGCCGCGCTGCTCGACGGCGCATGCGTCATCATCGATAATGCGGAGGAACTCGCCGCGGTGCTCCGCGCGGCATCCGCTCACCCGGAATGCGTCTGTCATACGGCGCTGCGGCTGCATGTCGATATCGGCAGCGGCAAGCCCTCGCGCTTCGGCCTGTACGCCGAACCGGAGTATCTGAAAACGCTCGCCGCGCGGCTGCGCGCGGCGGGGAACATCGCCTTTGACGGCATCCAGTGCCACATCAGCGGCAGCCGCAGCATTGCCGGATGGGAGAGCCGCGCGAGAGTCATGCTCGCGCTCGCACGGGAGCTTTTCCCGGATGCGCCGCCGAAATTTATTGATCTCGGCAGCGGCATGTTCGGCCGTCTGCCGGAGGAAATGCGCGCTTCGTTCGGTCAGAAAATCCCGACGTTTGCCGAGTACGGCGCGGCGGTCGGTACGCTTTTTCGGGCGCAGTACGGCGCGCTGCCGGTAAGCGAACGCCCCGCGCTCATCACGGAGCCGGGTACAACGCTCGTGGCCGACACGATGCAGTTTGCCGCGCCCGTAACGGCGATCAAATCCCTGCCGGGGAACGACTGCGCAGTGCTCGACGCGAGCATCCATACCGCCGGCGTCATCTCGCAGATGCGAAATCTCCCGCTGCTCGTGCTCGACGCGAAAACGCCGCGGGAAAATCTGAATTTCACCGGCTACACCTGTCTCGAATACGACATCCTGTACCGGGGCTACACCGGGCCGCTCGATGTTGGCAGCAGCGTGATCTTTGATAACATCGGCTCCTATTCCAACGTTCTCAAGCCGCCGTTCATCCACCCAGACGTGCCGATGATCGAGTACCGCAAGGGCGACGATTCCCTGCGTCTCATCAAGCGGGCGCAGACGACGGAGGAAATATTCGCTCAGTATGTTTTCGAGGAGTAAGAAAGAGCTATGAAAGAATGCACGGTTCTCATGACCGGCTGCGGCGCGCCGGGCGCGCCGGGGATCATCCGGTGTCTGCGCAAAAACGGCGAGCGGGACATCCGCATCGTTGCCGTAGACCGCAATGAAAACGCCGGTGCGCGCGATCTTGTCGATGCATTTTATACCGTTCCCTCGGCGGAAAAGGAGGACTTCCTTCCCGCCGTGCTGGATATCTGCCGCCGTGAGAGCGTGCAGGTCGTCATCCCCATCGTGACGCGCGAGCTCATGAAATTTGCCTGCGCGCGAGCGGAGTTTGAGGCCCTCGGCGCGAAGGTATCCGTGATGGAGCCGGACAAGCTGGAGATCGTTAATAACAAAGCACACCTGCTCGACGCAATGCGCGCGCACGGCCTGCGCACGCCGGAGTACCGGCGCGTGTATACCGTGGAGAAGCTGAAGGCCGCTGTCTCCGCGCTGGGCTATCCGGAAAAGGCGCTGTGCGTCAAGGCGGCGGTCGGCAACGGCAGCCGCGGCATCCGCATGCTCAACGCGAACATTTCGCGCTTTGACCTTTTCTTTGAGCAGAAGCCGAACTCCATGTTCATCAGCTATGAGGAGCTGATCCGCACGCTCTCCGAGCGGGAGACCATGCCGGAAATGCTCGTCATGGAATACCTTCCCGGCACCGAATACAGCGTTGATTTTCTTGCCGACCATGGTGAGCCGATCTATACGGTATCGCGCCGCGGCCTCTCGGTCGTCACGAGCAACATGATGTCGCTTGTCGTGGACGACAATCCGGCAGTCAAGGAAATCTGCACGCAGGTCGTGCGCTCTCTTGAGCTCGACGGCAATTTCGGCTTTGATCTTCTCTATAATGCCAACGATGAAACGCCATATGTTATCGAGATCAATCCGCGCCTGACCGCGGGTGTTGTTTCGTGCGCGGCGGCGGGTGTCAACCTGCCGTATCTCGGTATTAAGCGGCTGCTCGGCGAGCCGCTGCCGGAGCTGACGCCTCATTTCGGCACGCGTATGTCCCGGCGGTATCAGGAGGCGTTTTTCGACGCCGCCGGAAACCGACTTGACTGGTAAAGGAGCTGACGATATGAAGAAAGTTCTAGTCCTCGCCCCGCACACCGACGACGGCGAGCTCGGCTGCGGCGGAACGGTGGCACGGCTGCTGGAGGAAGGTTGCGAGGTGCATTTCGCAGTGTTCTCCACCTGTGCGGAGTCGGTACCGGCGGGCTTTCCGGCCGACGAACTAAAAATGGAGTTTCTCTCCGCCATGGAGAGCTACGGAATACCGGCGGAACAGCTTATCCTTTTCGATTTTCAGGTTCGTCATTTCCCGGCGCACCGGCAGGAGATTTTGGAAAAGCTTGTGCGGCTCAACCGGCGCATCGTGCCGGATCTCGTGCTTGCCCCGTCGCTGCACGATGTGCATCAGGATCACCACACCATCGCCGAGGAGGCCATCCGGGCCTTCAAGCGCACGAGCATCCTCGGCTACGAGGAGCCGTGGAACAACCTGACGTTCAACAATCAGGTATATGTCACGCTTGAAGAACGCCATGTAGAAAAGAAGATCGCCGCCGTGGAGCGGTATATCTCGCAGCGTGGGCGCATTTATGCCTCCGGCGAGTATATCCGCGCACTGGCCATGAGCCACGGCGTGCAGATCGGACGGCAGTACGCCGAGGTCTTTGAGACCGAGCGCTGGATCCTCTGACAAGCACAGACATCCGGCGCGCAAAAGGAAAGGAACGCCATGAAAAAGATCCTGCTGGTTTTCGGCACGCGGCCGGAGGCCGTGAAAATGTGCCCGCTCGTGCAGGAGCTGCGCGCCCGGCGTGAAATAAAAACCGTGGTGTGCGTCACGGGGCAGCACCGCGAGATGCTCGACCAGATCCTTGCAACGTTTTCCGTTGTGCCGGACTACGATCTCTCCGTTATGAAGAATTCACAGACGCTCTTTGACGTAACAACCGGCGTTCTCGAAGGGTTCAAGGGCGTGCTGGAAGCGGAAAAGCCGGACATCGTCCTCGTGCAGGGCGACACGACGACCGCCTTTGCCGCCGCGCTCGCGGCCTATTATCTGCGCATCCCGGTGGGGCATGTGGAGGCCGGGCTGCGCACGCGGGATATCTACAGCCCCTATCCTGAGGAATTCAACCGGCAGGCGGTGTCCATCGTCAGCCGCTACAACTTTGCGCCCACGGAGCAAGCAAAGGAAAATCTTCTCGCCGAGGGGCGCGACCCCGGCACGATCCACGTGACCGGCAACACGGTCATCGACGCGCTGAAAACGACCGTCCGCGCCGACTATACCCATCCGGAACTCGCATGGGCGGCGGGGAAGAGGCTCATTCTCATCACGGCGCACCGCCGGGAAAATCTCGGCGAGCCGATGCGCCACATGTTCTGCGCCATCCGCCGCGTGCTCGATGAGCACGACGATGTCCGCGCGATCTACCCCATCCACCGCAACCCCGCTGTGCGCGAAACGGCGGCGGAGGTGTTCGGCGGCGACGAACGAATCCATATCATCGAGCCGCTGGATGTGCTGGATTTCCACAACTTTCTCGCGCGCAGCTATCTCGTGCTCACCGACAGCGGCGGCATTCAGGAGGAAGCGCCGAGCCTCGGCAAGCCGGTGCTCGTCATGCGCGATACGACTGAGCGGCCCGAGGGCGTCGCGGCCGGAACGCTCCGGCTGGTCGGCACACGGGAGGAAACGATCTACGAGAGCTTCACGGAGCTTTTGGATAACGCGGCGGCGTACGAAAAAATGAGCCGCACCGCGAACCCCTACGGCGACGGCCATGCCTGCCGCCGCATTGCGGACATTTTGTGCCGTACCGAGTAAAAAGAAAAACGGAGGGATAAACCATGAGGACCTGTACACGCTGCATTATGAACGACAGCGCGGACCCGACCATCACCTTTGACGAAAACGGGTACTGCAATTACTGTACGGACGCGCTGGCAAAGATCAATACGACCGCGTATTTCCCGAACGAAGAGGGGGAAAAGCGCCTGCATGCGCTGCTGGATCAGGTGAAAAAGAGCGGCGAGGGCAAACCGTACGACTGCATCATGGGCATCTCCGGCGGACTGGACTCGGCGTATCTCGCCTATCTCGGCTGGACATGGGGACTTCGGATTCTGGCGGTGCATGTGGACGACGGGTACGATACGGACGTCTCCAAGGAGAACGTGCGTAAGCTCGTGGAAAAGGCCGGCATCAAAATGATCACCGTCACGCCGGACGCGGAGCAGTACAACGCGCTGCTTCTTGCCTACATGCGCGCGGGCGTGCCGAACCTTGCCGTTCCGCAGGACAACATCCTGCTCAAATGCCTCTTTGACGCCGTGAAGGAATACAAAATTCTGTACTTCCTCAGCGGCGATAACTTCGCGCTGGAATGCGTGCTGCAGCGCGGCAACACCTATCAGTCGATGGACGTTGTCAACATCCGCGACATACATAAAAGATTCGGCACGCAGCCGATCAACAAGCTGAAATTCATTTCGGCCTATGAGAAGTATTACTCGACCCGCGTGGCCGGGATGCATCTCGAAAAGCCGCTCAACTATATCGACTACAACCGCGAGCGTGCCTTCCGCGAGCTGAAGGAATTCTGCGGCTTTGAGTATTACGGGAGAAAGCATCTCGAAAACAAGTTTACCGCGTTTCTCCAGCTGCGCTGGCTGCCGGAAAAGTTCGGCGTGGACAAGCGCCTTTCGCATCTCTCCAGCATGATCGTTTCCGGCCAAATGACGCGCGAGGAAGCGCTCGCCGAGGCCGCAAGACCCATCTGCGAGGGCGTGCCGATGGACGAATACGTCGCCGAGATCAAGGCGAACATGCACCTTTCGGACGCGGAGTTTGAAGAGATTATGCGCGCGCCCACCCACCAGCACACCGAGTATAAAACGGACCGGCTGGACGCCGCGCTCCGTTCCGTTCTGCACTGAAAGGGAGCGGCTATGCACATTCTCGTCGTCGCCTCCGACTATCCGAACCCCTCGGACCCGCTGGAGGGCGTGTTTGAAAGAGATCAGGCGCGCGCATTGCAGAATGCGGGCCACACGGTCACATATGCCGCCATCGATCTGCGCTCGGCACGCCACCGCCGCCCGCTCGGTCTGCGTCATTTTGTAGAGGACGGGCTGAACGTATACCTTTACAGCCTTCCCGTCAGCCCGCTGCGCGCGGCGTATGAGCCGGTGGGCGGGGCGTGTTTCCGCGCCATACTGCGCCGCGTGCGCGCCGAGCGCGGCGCGCCGGACATCGTCCACGCGCACTTTCTCGGCGTGGCGGCGATCGCCGCGCCGGTCTGCCGGGAGGAAAACCTCCCTCTGGTCATCACGGAGCACACCTCGGCGCTCAACGCCCCCGATCCGGGTGCGGCGCTCGTAAAAACGATGCGAAAAACGTACCCGCTTGCTGACGCGCTGCTCGCGGTGAGCTCCCTGCTCGCGGGAAGCATCCTCCGCTGCACCGGCGAGCGGGCGACGGTCGTGCCCAACATCATCGATACGCAGAGCTTCGGCGCGGTGAAAGAGAGCAATGTGCCCGGCAAACCGTTTCGCTTCGCGGCGAGCGGCTTTCTCCTTCACCGGAAGGGATACGATCTTCTGCTCCGTGCCGCCGGGGAGCTTTGCCGCCGGGGGTATGACCTGACGCTCACGGTGTTCGGCGACGGGCCGGAGCGGGAAACATTGGAAAAACTGGCCGAGACCGAGGGCATCCGCGGCCGCGTGGATTTCCGCGGCCAGTGCACCCGAAAAGAGCTCGGCGACGCATATGCGCAGATGGACGCCTTCGTGCTGGCGTCCCGGCGGGAGACCTTCGGCGTCGTGTACATTGAAGCGATGGCGGTGGGGCTTCCCGTGATCGCCACGCGCTGCGGCGGTCCGGAGGATTTTGTCACGGAGGAGAATGGCATCCTGATCCCTGTGGACGACGAGAGCGCTCTCATCGATGCTATGGAGCGCATGATGCTCCGCCGCGAAGACTACGACAGCGCGGCGATCTCCGCGGATATCCGCCGGAAATTTGCCCCCGAGACCATCGCCGCGCGGCTTACCGAGCTTTATGAGGGAGTTCTTTCATGCTGATTTTGTATATCACCTATGTGGATATTAACTCCGGCACCTCCGGATCGTCGGTACGCCCGCAGAAGATGTACCGGGCGCTTCTCGACGCAGGGCATGAGGTGAAGCTCCTCTCCGGAGCACAGCAGCGCTGGGGAAGAAAGGCGCGCACCGAAGCGGTACAGGAGATACGGCGGTGGCTTAGGGAAAACCGGCCGGATATCTGCTATATCGAATCTCCCTCTATGCCGATCACGTTCCGTTGCGATATCGCTCTTATCCGGAAAATCTCCCGAATGGGAATTCCCATCGGGTATTTCTACCGGGATTTCTATTGGATGTTTCCGGAACTGTATCCCCGCCGGACAGATCTTACCGGCTGGCTGAAGGATCACTGGCTGGATTATTTGCAGCAGCGCACAAATAACGTGCTCAAATGTGCAGACATCGTGTACTTTCCATCGGAAGAATGTAAGAAGTATTTTTCCTATACAGATATGCGTTCGCTGCCCCCAGCAGGCGAAGATCATCTTTCTGAGCGGTGCCCGGAGGAAAAGACCTGCATATATGTCGGTGGGCTGGACGGCGGGTACGGCGTCGGGATGCTGCTTGAGGCGCTTGAGCAGCTAAACGCCGGAGACAGGACATACCGTCTGATCCTTGTTTGCCGGGAAAAGGAATGGAAAGCGTTTCAAAGTCCGTATAAGGAAGCTCCGTGGCTGGAGGTGCATCATACGTCGGGCGAGGGGCTGAAGCCGCTGTATGCACGCGCTGCCGTTTCGGTCATACCGGTGTCTCCGACACCATACACGCATTTAGCGGTCAATGTAAAACTTTTTGACTACCTGAGTTATGGTCTGCCTGTTGTTGTTACAAACGCTCGGACGATTTCGGCCATTGTCCGTGAAAACGGCATCGGTTTGGTCGTGCCGTATGAGGCGGAAGCTCTGGCGAACGCGCTGCAAAGCATAATGGACAATCCAGGGAAAAGAAAAGAATATGAAAAACAATGTATCGAAGCACTGAGAAACGGAAATCTCTGGGTTCACCGCGTTCGTCAGATCGTTTCGGATTTGGAGGAAAAATAATGAAGAATCTTCTTCTTCTTACGTTTGCCGGTCTCGGAGAACGGCATAATGTTGGCGCCCCTACGTTCTGGAAAACGGTAGAGGGGTTTATTGCTGCCGGATGGAAGGTTTGGATTGTGGATGTCGGCACAAAAGAGGATACGCCGCTCGGCGAACGGGACTACGGGGATGGACTTTATATCGTGCGGTTTAATCCTCCTTTTTTGAGGGAGACCAGAATCCGGAAAATTGGATGGTTTTTTGGCTTTGCCAATGTGTTTGCCATTCGCCATATCCTGATCCGGGAAGCAGGGCGACTTATAAATGAACAGCATCTTGCCGCCGATAATACTGTGGTTTACGGACAGGACACCCACGCAGTGCACGCCGCGAAACAAATCAGCAGGACCTACAGTATGCCGTTGGTCACGCGGTTTTATGGCATATGGGACATGATGACGAAAAAAGATAATTTTGTTAACCGTCTCCGCTATTACCCAAAGCTCCAGGCATACGGCATTGAGGCGGACATGGTGCTGATGACAAACGACGGTACGCGCGGAGACGAAGTTTTGAAGCGCTCCGGAAATAAGAGTAGAAAGATTTTTTTCTGGCGCAACGGCGTAGATATTCCGGGAGCGCCGGCTGTCTCTCTGGGAGCGGAGCTTCCATTGAATAAATCGGATACAGTATTAATGACTCTCTCCCGCCTGCAGGAGGGAAAACGGGTGAATCTGGCAATTGATGCACTCGCAGAGGTTGTAAAGTCTCATCCGGAGGCAAAGCTTGTCATCGTTGGTTATGGGGAAGAGAGAAAAAATCTGGAAGAACAGGTATGCGCGCTAGGGCTGGAAAAGCATGTGATTTTCACGGGAAAAATATCCCATGAGTTGGTCTATGACTATTTGCAGCGCGCGGATGTGTTCATTTCATTGTATTCTGCATCAAATCTCGGTAATCCGCTTTTTGAAGCTATGCGCTGCGGAAAAGCGATCATCACCGTTGACACTGGGACGACCGGTTCAGTAATCAAAAACGAAGCAAACGGTATACTTCTTCCGGAAAAAGAGCTTTCCTGTCTGCCCGAAGAGATATGTCGTCTGCTGTCGGACGAAGATGAACGGAAACGTCTCGGTGAGGGGGCAAAGCGCTTTGCTGACGAGAATTTTTGGACGTGGGACGAGCGCATCGCCGCGGAGATCCGCGAGGTAACGGCGCTTCTGCCGCCGGAGAGGAACTGAAAATGCACATTCTGGTATTGCCGTCGTGGTATCCGACAAAGGAGGATCCCGTTAAGGGGAGCTTTTTCGCCGAACAGGCGGCGGCACTTGCGCGTTTCGGCCACACGGTCACGGTCATGGCGGTCTATAACGACGGCATGAGCGGTGTGCAGACGGAGAAGTGCACCGACGGAAACCTTACGGAATATCTCATCCATGTAAAGCCGCTGCGGTTCCATCTTACATATTTTCGCATTCTGCGCGAAATGCTCCGCATTCTCCGTGAGAGCGGGAGGCCGGATATCATTCATGTTCACTCGTTCCGCGCCATCCGGTATGCCCGTGCGCTCAAGCGGCGGCTGCATGTGCCGATTGTTGTTACGGAGCATGTCACGTGGTTTGAACGGAATATGCTCAGCGAAAAGGAGCTTGCCGCGGTCTCCCGCGATTATAATGCTGCGGATGCCGTGATCGCGGTAGGGGAAGGGCTGAAAAACGCCATACAGCCGCTGTGCCGGAAAGAGGTGCAGGTCATTCCTAATCTGGCGGACCGGCGGTTTTTCGAAAACGGACGCCATGCTCCGCCGCAGAACGGACGGTTCCGCTTTATTTCCGTTTGTCTGCTCGACCGCAAAAAGGGAGTGGATGTGCTGCTTGACGCCTTTGCCGAGGTGCGAAAAAAGCATTCGGAGGCAATGCTTACGATCTGCGGCGACGGGGAGGAGATGGAGAATCTCCGTGCGCAGGCAAAGGCGCTTGCTCTTGATGGCGCGGTGGAGTTTGCCGGAAGCTGCTCGCGTGAGGAATGCGCCCGCCGTCTGAAGGACAGTCAGGCGTTTGTCCTGCCGAGCCGGTATGAGACGTTCGGCATTGTGTTTGTGGAGGCCATGGGCTGCGGACTTCCTATTATCATGACAAAAACCGGCGCGTGGAAAACTCTTGTACGGCCCGAGACCGGCCTTGCCGTGGAGACGGAAGATCCCGCGGGGCTTGCATACGCGATGGAAACTATGATCGAACGGTATGACGATTACGATCCGGAGGCGATCCGCCGGTTCTGCCGGAACAATTTCTCGGAGAATGCTGTCTGCGAACAGCTGACGGCGGAATATAAGCGGCTCATCTGCCGCTGAGGAGGTGCAGTGTTGAAAACCTATATTAAACTGATGCCGGGAATTCCGCTTTCATCCGCCAGCCGGAATAAGAGGGAGATGGCAGCGGCGCAGGAAGCGGGCTACCGGGTCGTGGCGATTTATTATGAACCGGACTACGTACCGGAAGCCGAGCTTGCCGGTGTTGAACTGGTGCCGTTTAAAATGAGACCGCTGAAGGGAAAACATTCTATTCTCTCCAAATGGAAGCATATCTTCGGCGAATGGATCCGGCTTGGCCGAGTGCTTCATGCCAACCACCCGGACGTCATAAGCTGCCATAATCTTCCGAATCTTGAGGTGGCGTATATAGTCACGCGGTTTTTCCTCCGCCGTCCGAAGCTGATCTACGACTCCCATGAGTTTGATCTTTACGCCCGCGGCGTTCGGAAGGAAAAGGATCGTGCGAAACGATGCCGGAAGGAGCGCTTTCTTATGCGGCGCTGCGCTTTTTCCATCATGGTAAATGACAGCATCGCCGATGAGGTTCAGAAAATCCACGCTTTGAAACAGCGCCCAGTCGTTATCCGTTCGACACCCTATTGCTGGGAGCTGGATGAAGCGGAAATAGAACGGCACCGGCAGGCCGTGCTGCGGGAATTTGCCCCGCAGGGCGTGACCTTTCTTGCTATGTTCCACGGCGGCCTTTCCTCCGGCAACGGCATCGAGACGGGTATACGCGCTGTGGCAAAGATCCCGTCCGCGGCGCTCATTTTGATGGGAAATTCCGACGATGAATACCGGCGGACGCTCGAAGAGATCGCCGCGAAGTGCGGTGCCGCGGAGCGGCTCCGATTTCTCCCTCCGGTACCGGTCAATGAGATCTGGAAATATGCCGGCGCGATGGATGTTGGTATAATGCCGATCGAAAATTTGTGTTTAAGCTATTACTATACTCTTCCCAACAAATTCTTTGAGAATGTGCAAAGTCTCACGCCGGTAATTTGTTCCGATCTCCCGGAGATGCACCGGCTTGTAGACGAGTACGGCATAGGGCTTATCTGCGAACCAGAAAACGTGGATGACCTTGCGCAGTGTCTGGAACGGATGCGTACAGACCGCGAGTTTTACAACTCCTGCAAACAGAACCTTCTCCGTGCCAAGCGGGAGCTCTGCTGGGAACGGGAAAAGACCGTCCTTTTGGACGCTTATCGGAAATATCTTTTATAAGGAAGCTGCCCCCGCAGCAATATGGATCATGCGAACAATCAATGCATTCCGCAATTTCATAACAGGCTTTGCCGGACAGCTCGTCAGTATGCTGCTCTCTTTCGCGTCCCGCACGGTATTCATCTACGTGCTGGGAGAGGAGTATCTCGGCGTAAACGGCCTTTTCAGCAGCATCCTCTCGGTGCTGTCCTTTTCGGAACTTGGCATCGGCGCGGCCATTACGTATGAGCTGTATAAGCCTATTGCGGATAAGGACAGCGAAAAGATCCGTTCGCTGATGCTTTTCTATAAGAAAGCCTATTTTTTCATCGGGTCGTTCATCTTGCTTGCCGGTCTTGTGCTGCTTCCGTTCCTTCCGTATCTCATGAAGGAAACCACGGGTCTCGTGAATGTTCGAGTGATCTATGTTCTGTTCCTTGTGAACAACGCCGCTTCCTACTGGTTTTTTTCGTATAAGCAGAACCTGCTGTACTGTATGCAGAAAAACTATGTCAACGCGCTTGTTACGGCCGGCACGTCCATATCCGCAACGGTACTTCAAATCGTGCTGCTTCTTGCGCTTCGCAAAGACCCGGTGACGGCGTTTTATGCATACACGGTATCGGGGCTCCTGCTTGGCATAGCGTCAAATTATGCGCTCAAGTATCAGGCGGACAAAATGTACCCAGAGCTGCGCGAAACGGGGGCGGCGCCTCTTGACCGGGAAACCAAAAAGCATATATTCAAAAACGTCACCGGGTTGACTGTGTCCAACCTGTGCGGCATTGCGCTGACCTCGGCGGATAACATTCTCATATCCGCATTTATCAGCGTCGGCACCGTGGGCGTCTACGGGAACTATCTTACATTAAAAAAATACATTTCCCGATTGATGGATACGCTTTTCGGCTCCATTGCCGCCGGGATCGGCGATATATGCGCCGGAGAGGATACGGAAAAAAAGGAACACCTTTTTCGCGTGCTGCAATTTACGTATTTCTGGCTGTACGGATTCACGGCGATCTGCTTCTGGCACCTTTACAATGTGTTCATTGCCGGCGTATGGCTGCACGATACCAAATGGCTTCTGCCGGACGCGGCAGTCGCTCTGATTGTTATCAATTATCTGCTGGATGGGCTGAACGGTGCGGTATACAAATACCGCGTTGCCTGCGGCCTCCACTGGGAGGTCAAATACCGCCACCTCTTCTCCGCAATCTTCAATGTGTTTATTTCGTATGCTCTCATGGGTCTCTGCGGTCTGGGCGTTACGGGTGTGCTGCTTGGAACAACGGCAAGCATCCTGATCATGATCTCGTTTGACCCATATCTGATATATAAAAAAGTATTCAAAAAAAGCTCGATACCGTACTATCTTTCATATATTGGATATTTGGCGCTGATTGCCGCTACCTGCGCGCTTGTGTCGCTGCTTTGCGCGCCGTTTTCAGAATACAATGTGCTCCACTGCTTGATCCGCCTGGCGATCTGCCTTATCGTTCCGAACGGCGTGTGGTTTATTCTGTTCCGCAAAAGCCCGTCGTTTCTTTTTTTGTGGGACAAGATGTACAAACTGCTTGGCTCGGTCAAGCGGAAGGTTTCTGACGGAAGAAAGGATAACGAACAATGAACCGCATCCGTGGCTTTTTATCTAAAGTGTCGAAGGGATTTGCGTTTTTCCGCAAAACGCTTACGAACCGCGCAGTGAGAGAAAACGCTATTCTGCTCCTGACGGCGCCGCTGTTTCCCAAGCTGCACATTCGCCTGCGTGTGAAATACGGTCATTATATACCGGAAAACCCGATCGATCTGAGCCATCCAAAGCTGTTCAATGAAAAGCTGCTCTGGCTCCAGTATTATATTTACAATAAAAGCCCGTTGGTACAGCAATGCTACGATAAATACCGTGTGCGCGATTTTGTTAGGCAGCAGGGCTGTGAATACACGCTCAACCCGATATACGGTGTGTGGGACGACATGAATGACATCCCATGGGACTCGCTTCCGGCGCAGTGCGCGATCAAAGCGACCAGCGGCTGGAGTAACCACGTATTCCGCACACACGGAGAGCCGGTTGATCCGGAACAGGCAAAGGAAAGACTCCGCCGCTGGGAAAAACAACGGATTACTTTCCGCCAGGAGGGCATCCTTTTTGCGGCGAAAGAAAATCAGCATTATATTTGTGAGCATCTCATGACGGCGGACGGGGGCGGATTCCCCAGCGATTATAAGTTTTACTGTTTTCACGGGGAGCCGCGGTATGTTCTCTGGATTTCGGATCGATTTTCCGGAGAAACGCCGATAGAGGTATACAAGGATGTTGACTGGAATGACCGGCAGGATATTTGCAATGAATTTCGATATGCCGAAGCGCCGAAGCCGTCTTGTTACGATGAAATGCTGGACATTGCCCGAAAACTGAGCGCACCGTTTCCGTTTGTCCGGGTGGATCTCTACGATATCGGCGGCAAACCCGTGTTCGGTGAGCTGACATTTGCTCCCGGCGGCGAGCACAGTGCGGCGGCTCAAAAGGAAATGGGCGAGCTGCTCCATATGGAGCGAATGAAAGAATACAGGAAGAAGCTTCTTTCCCACGGATGAACCGAACGGCGCGGCGGAATGGCCGGAGCGCAGAATTGTTCCGCCGGAGGTTGTACACCGCAATACCCGTAAAACGTTTTTTCGGCGCAATACACGTTGATTCTTGAAAAAACGGATCAGCCGTGATATTATCCTAAGGATAGCTTATCAACTTCGTAACGGAATCGAGGAAATACATATGGGACTCAAGGAAAAACTGCTTGCCAGAGAAGCTACTCTCGGCGTTATCGGCCTTGGCTACGTCGGCCTGCCACTCGCTGTGGAAAAGGCGAAGGCCGGCTTCAAGGTCTACGGCTTTGATGTGCAGAAGGAAAAGGTGGACATGGTCAACGCCGGCAAGAACTATATCGGCGATGTGGTGAACGAGGATCTCGAAGCGCTTGTCAAGGCCGGACAGCTCGTCGCCACGGCCAATTTTGCCGACGCGGCGAAGTGCGACTGCGTGTGCATCTGCGTGCCGACGCCGCTCGACGCTCACCAGCAGCCGGACATCAGCTACGTCCGCTCCTCCACGGAGAGCATCATGCCGTACGTCCATAAGGATATGCTCGTCGTGCTCGAATCCACGACGTATCCCGGCACGACCGAGGAGCTCTGCAAGCCCATCCTCGAAAAGTCCGGTCTCAAATGCGGCGAGGACTTTTATCTTGCCTTCTCGCCCGAGCGCGTCGATCCGGGCAACCTGATCTATAAAACGAAGAACACCCCCAAGGTCGTCGGCGGCTGCACGCCCAAGTGCACCGAGATCGCCGCGGCCATGTATGAGACCGTCCTTGAGGCGCCGGTCTATAAAGTCTCCTCTCCCGCCATCGCCGAGATGGAGAAGATCCTCGAGAACACCTACCGCAACGTGAACATCGGCCTCATCAATGAGCTTGCCATCCTCTGCGACCGGATGGGCATCAACATCTGGGAAGTAATCGACGCGGCCAAAAGCAAGCCCTACGGCTTCCAAGCGTTCTATCCCGGCCCCGGTCTCGGCGGCCACTGCATCCCGCTCGATCCCTATTATCTGAGCTGGAAGGCGCGCGAATACGGCTTCCACACCTCGATGATCGAATCGTCCATGATGGTCAACGACCGCATGCCCGAGTACTGCGTGGATCGCGCCGCCCGCATCCTCAACACCTTCAAAAAGTCGATGAACGGCGCGAAGATCCTTGTGCTGGGCGTCGCCTACAAGCAGAATATTGCCGACTTCCGCGAGAGCCCGGCGATCAACGTCATCAAGGAGCTTCAAAAGCGCGGCGCAGAGATCGCGTACTACGACCCGTGGGTGCCGTCCTTCCGCTGGAAGGGCATGAGCATGACCGGCATCCCGGCGCTCACGGAAGAAGCGCTGCGCGAGGCCGACCTCGTCATGGTCACGACTGCGCACACGAACGTGGACTATGCCTTCGTGCAGAAAAACGCAAAATTTGTTTTCGACACCAAGAACGCGATGAAGGCCGTCACCGAGCGCGGCAACATCGAGGTGCTCTAAAATGAAGATCGTTACCGTCGTCGGAGCCCGGCCGCAGTTTATCAAAGCTGCGGCCGGTTCTCGTGCTCTCCGGCGCGAACACCGGGAGATCCTTGTCCACACCGGTCAGCACTATGACGCCAATATGTCGGACATCTTCTTTCGGGAGATGGGAATCCCCCGGCCGGACTATAACCTCGGCATCGCCGGTGGAACGCACGGCGAAATGACCGGACGCATGCTCATCGAGATCGAAAAGGTTCTCCTTGCCGAAACGCCGGACGCGCTTCTCGTGTACGGCGACACGAACTCCACGCTGGCCGCGGCGCTCGCGGCGGTGAAGCTGTTGATCCCCGTGCTGCATGTGGAAGCGGGCAACCGTCTCGGCACGAACGATAATCCGGAAGAGATCAATCGAATCTGCACCGACCATTGCTCCCGCATGCTTTTCGCGGCGACGGAGTCTTGCATGGAGAATCTCCGGAAGGAAAATCTCGCCGCCAAGGCGCACCTCGTGGGCAACATCATGTACGATTCGTTTCTGCATTTTGCCAACCAGCCGTGGGAGCACCCCAACATTCTGGACTTTGACGGCAACCGCATGAGCGTGCCGAAGGAGTATTACTTCATGACCTGCCACCGGCAGGAAAACACCGGCAGCGACGAAGCGCTCGAGGAGATATTCTCCGCTATGAACGATCTGGATGCGCCGACGATCTACGCGGTGCATCCGCGCAACCATGCCCGTGCGCTGCGTCTGCGCGAGCGGCACGGCTTTAAAAACATCATTCTTACGCAGCCAGTTGGGTATTCCGATTCGGTGCATCTCACGCAGCATGCAAAAAAAATCGTTACCGACTCCGGCGGATTGCAGTGCGAAGCATTCTATGCCGGTGTGCAGTGCCTGCTCGTTATGGATCATGTGGTGTGGCCGGAGACAATGGTCGATAACCGCAATCAGCTCGCCCGGCCGGACAAAAACGATATTCTGAAAAAGCTCTCTGCCGAGCAGCACATCGACCCGGCCTACCAGCCGTTCGGCGACGGCCACGCGGCGGAAAAAATCTGCGATATTCTGCGGGAGACAAAACTATGAAATATGCTCTCATCGGCTGCGGGATGATCTGCGCCAACCATATCCGCGCCGCGCTCGAGACCGGGCTGGAGATCGTCGCGCTCTGCGATCTCGTGGAGGAAAACCGTGAAAAGGCGCTTGCGATGCTCCCGGAGGAGAAGCGCTCCGGCGTGAAGCTCTACGCCGACTACCGCGCCATGCTCTCCGAGCAGCGCCCCGCTCTCACGGCGGTCGCTCTCGGCAGCGGCATCAAGCGGCAGATCGTCTGCGATTGTCTCAAAGCCGGGACGAACGTGATCGTGGAAAAGCCGGTCGCGCTCTCGCTCGAGGACGCCGACGCGATGATCGAAGCGGCCGCGAAAAACAGCGTGAAGCTCTGCGTGAACCATCAGCTCCGGTTCTGCCCGTCGATGCGCGCGCTGCACGCGGAAGTCGCGGACGGCAGCTTCGGCCGTCTTCTGCACGGCGCGGCGCAGATCCGCCGCAACCGCAACAAAGCGTACTTTGACGCCGGAAAATGGCGCGGCACGTGGAAGAACGACGGCGGCACGCTCATGAACCAGTGCATCCACTATACCGACCTTCTGCAATGGATGTTCGGCGACGCGGACGAGGTATTCGCCTATACCGACCGTCTGACGCATCCGTACATCGAGGCCGAGGATATGGGTCTCGCGCTCATCCGCTTTAAGAATGGCGCCTATGCGACCGTGGAGGGCACGGTGAACGTGTATCCCAATAACCTCAGCGATGCGCTTGCCGTGTTCGGCGAGACCGGCACGGTGTCCGTGTCCGGCAAGTATCTCGATCAGGTCGAACGCTGGCAGTTTGAAAACGGCACGGATTCCCTTCCGGGGGCGATCGAAAAATACGCCGTTGCGGACATGGGCACAGGCCACACGCCGCTCTACCGCGACATGATCGACGCGATCGAACACGACCGCGAGCCGGTCTGCTCCGGCATTGAAGGGCGAAAGGCGCTCGAACTCGTGCTCGGCATATACGAATCCGCCGCGAGCGGAAAGCCCGTGCGCTTCCCGCTCTCTCGCGGCTCGACGATGGATTATGTTGGGAGGTTTGACCGGTGAGCGAATACTATGTACATCCGTCCAGCGTGGTGGACGAGGGCGTCACGATCGGAGAGGGGACGCGCATTTGGCATTTCTGTCACATCCAGAAGGGCGCTCTCATCGGCAGACATTGCTCGCTCGGCCAGAACGTGAACGTATCGAATAATGTCCGCATCGGCGACGGCTGCAAACTCCAGAACAACGTCTCGGTGTACGAGGGCGTGGAGCTGGAGGACTATGTGTTCTGCGGCCCGAGCTGCGTATTTACGAACGATCTCACGCCGCGCGCGAAGTATCCCAAGGGCGCGGCGGGTTATAAAAAGACGCTCATCCGCGAGGGCGCGTCCATCGGCGCAAACGCCACGATCGTCTGCGGTCACACCGTCGGGCGCTGGGCGCTCATCGGCGCGGGCGCGGTCGTGACGGACAATGTGCCGGACCACGCGCTGATGCTCGGCGTTCCGGCGCGGCGCTGCGGCTGGGCGTGCGAATGCGGCGAGCTTTTGAAAAATGGACTGAACTGCCCCAAATGCGGCCGGAAATACCGCGAGGGCGAAAACGGACTTACGGAGGTAAAGGACTAATGCAATTTCGTGATCTGCAAAAGCAGTATGAGGTTTTGAAGCCGGAGATGGACGCGGCCATGATCGCCGTGGCGTCCGGTGCGCATTTCATCAGCGGTGAGCAGGTGAAAACGCTTGAGGAGCGTCTTGCCGCCTACGTCGGGCGGAAGCACTGCATCACCTGCGGCAACGGCACCGACGCGCTGGAGCTGTGCATGATGGCGTGGGGCGTCGGCCCCGGCGACGCCGTGTTCGTACCGGACTTCACGTTCTTCGCCTCGGGCGAGGTCGTTTCCTCCGTGGGCGGCACGCCGGTATTCTATGATGTCTGCGCCGATACGTTCAATGCGGACGCGAAAAGTCTTGAGGCGGCCATCGAAGCCGTTATTGCGGAAGGAAAGCTCACGCCGAAGGCCGTGGTGGACGTCGATCTCTTCGGCTTGCCCGCAGACCATGAGGCGGTCGCCGCCGTGTGCAAAAAGCACGACCTGCTCTTCCTGGAGGACGCGGCGCAGGGCTTCGGCGGCATGCTGCACGGCAAGCGCAACGGCGCTTTCGGCGACGCGGCATGCACGTCCTTCTTCCCCGCGAAGCCCCTCGGCTGCTACGGCGACGGCGGTGCGGTGTTCACCGACTCCGACGAAACGGCGGCCATGATCCGCTCCCTCTGCGTCCACGGCAAGGGCTCTTTTAAATACGACAATGTCCGTATCGGCATGAACTCCCGTCTCGACACGATCCAGGCGGCGATCCTGCTCGTGAAGATGGACGCCCTTGAAAAGTACGAGCTCGCGGACGTGAACGCGGCAGCGGCCATGTACAACGAAGCGCTTGCCGGTATCCCGGCGATCCTGCCGGTCGTTCCGGAGGGCTGGTATTCGAGCTGGGCGCAGTATACGCTCCGGCTGCGCAGCCGGGAGGAGCGCGACAGCGTGCAATCGGAGCTCAAAGCGCAGGGCATCCCCACCATGGTGTATTACCCGAAGCCGATGCACACCCAGCAGGCGTTCGACGGCTTGAAGCAGTACATTCCCTGCCCGGTGACGGAGGAGCTGTGCGCCACGGTGCTGAGCCTCCCGATGCATCCGTATCTCACGCGCGAGACGGTGCAGACCGTCGCCGACGCGCTGCGCCGCGCCCTGAAATAAAGGAAAAACGAAAAATATCCGCCGCATTCCATCGGAATGCGGCGGACGATTTTATTTAAGAAAACTTTGCGGCAAGAGAAGAGAAGTTCACCAGCCCTGCGAGCAGCCAGCAGACCGCGGCGGCCGGCAGCGCGGTCACGGCGTCGATGACCATGTGCTGCTTGACGAGCATCGTCGATGCGACGATCGCAAGCGACCACACAACGATCACCAGCCGTAGCCACAGCGGCAGCATGGGCGCGGCGAGCGTGGCAAATGCGAAGAGGAACGACACCGAGCAGTGCACGCTCGGCGCGCAGTTGAGAAAGCGGTGGTTTGCGCCATACACCGTACCGATGACGAAGCCGGTCAGCCCCTTCTTTGGCGGTACGGGGCGTTCAAACGTCGTCGGGTAGATCAGATAAATGATGTTGCTCAAAAGCTGGTCAATGCTGTGCGCGAGCATGTATTTGAGACAAAGCTCCGGCGCAACGATGTTGAGCAGCGCCGGCACGCCGAGCAGCAGCACGAACCAGGAGCTGTAAATATAGATCCATCCGGGATGGAACGGAATGCGCTCGTCGAGCGCGCCGCCCACGGTGTGCGGCTCGCCCTCAAGATACTGCGAGCCGAAATATGTGACCAGATGAAAAACCATCATCCCTGCCCAGAGCAGGAAGAAAACGTCCCAGCGAATGAGAACCACCCCATAACGGAAGAATTTACAATATACCACATTATATAGCAATTTTTCCGCTTTTCAACCCGGAACGCTGCTAAAAAGCTGCAACAGATTTTTGAATTTGTCACATATGTAGATTATCTATCGGTCCGCGGGAACATCCCGGTCGAGAAACTGCCAGAGCGTCCAGCGGTGCGCGCGCACGCCGTAGCGTAGCTCAAAGCGCCGCAGCCGTCCGCCCAGCAGCGCCAGACAGTCGAACCGGATCGATTCCACGCCCATGAGCCGGATCTCCTCCCGGCGGCGGATCTGACGGATGCGCACCGTGACGCGTTCGCCGCTTTCCGTTTCCAGCCGGAACCGCGCCGGGGAAAGCTCCCCGTCCGGCGAGCATACGGCGATCATCTCCAGAGGCATATTCAGCGCGTCCATACCGAAAAAATCTCCTTACAAGCGATTAATTGTATTATAATTCGCTTTATAAGCGAAATCAAGCGGCGATTTTTCGCTTTATAAGAGAAAAAGGCTTGCGTTTTTTGGCAGTACCCTATATATTGTAGATAGAAAATTTCAGACCCACAGGAAGGAGAACGCCCATGGACGACAACAGCTTCGGCGCGCGTCTGGCGGCGGCGCGGCGCGCCGCGGGATACAACCAGACGGAGGTGGCAAAATACATCACAGAGGCGGGCTTCCCGGTGCGGACGCAGGCAGTGAGCAAGTGGGAGCGCGGCACAACGCTGCCGAGCGCCCGTCAGCTTGTAGAGCTCTGCCGTCTCTATCATATCCGGGATGTCGTCGCGGCGTTTGCGCCCGCGGAGGAGCGGCGCGCCGTGCGGACGCTGCCGCTCTACCGGCTGGCGGTATCCGCCGGTACGGGTGAGCTGCTCGACGGGACGGATTACGACACCGTCGAGGTCGGCGACGAGGTATCGCCGAACGCGGACTTCGGCGTGCGCATTGCCGGAGACAGCATGGAGCCGCGCTTTGTTCACGGGCAGATCGTCTGGGTGCATCGCCAGGAAACGCTCCGCTCCGGCGAGATCGGCGTGTTTCTCTATAACGGCGCGGGGTACTGCAAGCGGTTCGAGCGCGCTCCGGGGCGCGTGGAGCTTGTGTCGCTCAACCTGCGGTATGCCCCCATCCGTGTGGCGGAGGGGGACGAGCTGCGCGTATTTGGGCGTGTCGTCGGCTGACTTGCAATTCCGGCGCGGCTCGGTTATAATACCAAAGATATCCATGCGATTATTTAAAAGAAAAAGGAGTCCGGCTTATGCAACTCACGGCTCTGGCGCTGTGGCTGAATACGGCCTTCGCGGGCTTTGACGAAGCGGTCGCAACTGCGATCCATCAGCTCTACGTCGCCGCCGGGTGGTTCTTCACCCCGTTTCTCTCGTTCATTTCGCTCCTCGGCAAGGGCGGCATCTTCCTCATCCTGCTCTCGATCGCACTGATGCTTTTCCGCAAAACGCGGCGGTACGGCACAACGATGCTGCTCGCGCTTGCCATCGGCGCTTTGGTAACAAACGTCTGCTTTAAACCGCTCGTCGCCCGGCCACGCCCGTATACGCACGACGGCAGCATTTTCCAGCAGTATTGGGAAATGCTCGGTAAGCATACCGAAAGCGACAAGAGCTTCCCCTCGGGCCATATGACCGCGGCAATGGCGGCCTCGCTTGCGGTGTTCCTCCGCGGCAACAAAAAGATCAGCTGGACGGCGCTGCTGTTCGCGCTCGCCATGGGCGTTTCGCGCATTTATCTCAGTGTGCACTACGCTACCGACGTGCTCGGCGGCGTGATCACCGGCTCGATCGGCGGCTTTGCCGGATACGCGATTTCCAACCGCATTCCGGAGCGCTTCTATACCGCCGACTTCCGGGACTATATCGATAGGCTCAAAGCGAAGAAATCCGGCGGCAAGGGCGCAGGCCGGAGCACCGCGGCAGCTGCAGCGGCCGAACCGAGCGACGGCCGCCGCCGTACCCTTGTGATCGACGGGGCGAACTTCTCCACGATGGACGGCCTGTTCCGCGAGTTCAACCGTCTCTTTGACGTAGGACCGGACGAGGCTGTGCACAGCCTTGACGCGCTCAACGACCTGCTCGGCGGCGGCATCGGCAAGATCCCGGCGGGCGCGCGGCTGCACATCCGCTGGCTCAACTCCGAAAAGAGCCGCGAGGACTTCGGCTACGGCGCCACGGTGATCTACTATGAAAAGCTCCTGCGCCGCTGCCACCCGAATAACCGCCCGCGCATGGAGGCGCTGCTCGCCGAAGCGCGCCGAGGCGAGGGTGAAACGCTTTTTGAAAAGCTCACCGCGCTCATCGCCCGCACCGACACGGGGCATGACTGCACGCTCTCACTCGAATAAGCTATCAAAAAAACGACCCGCCGCACGAACGCTCGTGCGGCGGGTTTTGTGCTGCATACAGAAAGAAAACCTCTCAGTCACGGCGCGCTGCGCCGTGCCAGCTCCCCTGTTAGGGGAGCCAGGTTCGTTATCCGAAATCCCATGCCTCCCCTAACAGGGGAGGTGGCAAAACCGAAGGTTTTGCCGGAGGGGTTAAGACGCCCTCTTTGACGGAGGGGGGCTTATATCTTTACCCGGAACGTGATGGTATCGCCGTTTACTTCGGCGGAGATCGTGCCGCCGTGGGCTTCGGCGGTGGCGCGCGCGATCGAAAGGCCGATGCCCGTGCCGCCGATGCGCGTCGAATGCGATTCGTCCGCGCGGTAAAACCGGTCGAAGAGCCGCGTCACGTCGATGCTCTTCGCGCCCTCGCAGGTATTGGAAACGGTGATCTCATTTTTCCGCCCGGCGCGGCGCGCCGAAAGGGAAATACTGCCGTCCTCAGGCGTGTATTTATTGGCGTTATCCAGCAGGATGGAAACCATCTGCTGCACCGCGGCGCGGTCGCCCGTCATGGTGAGACCGTCCTCAATGTTCTGCGAGTAGCTCCGGCCGTGGGAGCGGGCGAGCGCGGTAAACGGCTCGGCGGTCTCCCACACGGCATCGCTGAGCGAAAATTCTTCCCGCTCCGGGAACGGGTTTTCCTCGTCCAGCCGCGAGAGCGTCACAAGATCGGAGATGAGCCGCGAGAGCCGGACAGACTGCGACTGGATATTTTTCACCCACTCGTCGTCTTCATACTCCATGGCGAGCACGTCCGCGCTCGTCGATATGGCGGTCAGCGGCGTTTTCAGCTCGTGGCTGGCGTTCGTGATAAACTGCTTCTGCATGGCAAGATTGCGCATATACGGCGCAATGGCGCGCCGCGAAAAGAGCAGCACCAGCAGAAATACTATGACCAGACATCCGCCCGCTACCGCGGCGGTGATCCAGAGGAGCGCGCGGATCGAGTGAAGCTCGCGCTCGGAGTTGAGGAAAATAACGCTCGTACCGCCGTCTGCCTCAGCGACAAGATAGCGGTAGCCCTTATAATAGCCGCGCGTCCGGGAAAGCGTGAGCACATCGGCGGCATACTCCTCGGCTTCATCGCGCGAGATGGACGCGATGAAATCCTGATCGACCTGCACGGGCGCGCCGCCAGCATCGTACCGCACGGAGAAATACCGGAACATGTACGGTACCTCCGGCGAGAAATTCTTCCCGCCGTCGATACGGGGGACTGAAACACCGTCCGGGTGCGAAGCGCCGGTTTCCGCGTCAGGCTTCTCCGGCGGTGTTTCGCTGTCATTTTTCGTGCTGCGCTCGCTCTGAGCGAGCAGCCGTGCGAGCGTGTCGTCCTGCTGCGAGGTGACGCTCCGGTAGTTTCCGGCGTTAACGACGCAGAACAACACGAGGATCACGGCAGTGAACGCCGCCATTGCCGCACCGATGAAGCGGCGCTGCATTTTTTTCAGCATGACGTCTCCTCCAGCGTGTACCCCGCGCCGCGGATGGTTTTGATCTCCGCGTTCGAGCCGATCTCCCGCAGCTTTTTGCGCAGAAAGCCGATGTACGTCCATACAACGTCGATCTCCGCGTCGCTGTCAAGCCCCCAGATCTTGTCCATGAGCCGCTCGGCGGAGAAGATCTGGCGCGGGTGGCGCAGAAACAGCTCCATGAGCTGAAATTCTTTGTTATTCAAACGCACCTCGCCCCCGGCGGCGCGGAGGATATAGGCGCTCGCGTCCAGCGTTGTGCCGCCGAAGGAGAGCACGTCCGGCGCATAGGCGCTGCTGCGCCGCACGAGCGCGCGCACCCGCGCGAGAAATTCACCCGCGGCGAAGGGCTTGGGCAGATAGTCGTCCGCTCCGGCGTCCAGCCCGGCGATGCGGTCTTCCACCTCGCTCTTGGCCGTGAGAAAGAGCGCCGGGGTCGTTACGCCGCGCCGCCGCGCCTCCGTCAGCACGGAAATGCCGTCCATGCCGGGCATCATGATGTCGAGCACGAGCGCGTCGTACTCGCCTGCGCAGATATAGTCGAGCGCGTCCGTGCCGTTGTGGACAACGTCCACGGAGTATTTATTCTTTTCGAGCATGAGCTGCAGTGCTTTCGCAATGCTCACCTCGTCCTCGGCAATGAGAATGCGCATGGAGATCCCTCCCTTGATGGGTATAATATCATATCCCAAGCTGAAATGCGCCTGAAAAAATCCCGGTCAAAAAAGTTTTTCTTCCCACGGATTCACAATTTGTTCGCCGGATTTTTCGATTCGGTTTCAGGTACAGCCGGTATTATGCAGCCATGCTCCACAGCACGGGAAAGCGCGAATGACCCGACGTTGTGCTTAAGAGGTAACTGTCCACCGCGGAGGAGCCGAAAGCGGCAGACCAACAACGACCGCCGCAGGGCGTTTACATAGAAAAATGCAAAACCGGCTTTCCCGTACAAATGCGGCGAAAGCCGGTTTTGCATCCTTGTGGATTATGCCGCTTTTCATTTTCGGCGGCGTGGAGTATAGTATCCGCGCAAAATCCAAAGGAGTTTTTCGCATGGAAAGACAGTTGACGGAAGGCCGTCCGTTCAGCGTGCTGCTGCGGTATGCGCTGCCGGTGCTCGGCGGGAACCTCTTCCAGCTTTTCTATACGCTCGCCGACACGGTCATCGTCGGTAAAACGCTCGGCGCGGACGCGCTCGCCGCCGTCGGCTCCACAGGCATCATCAGCTATTTCGTCCTCTGCTTCGTGCAGGGGCTGACCGGCGGCTTCGGTATCTGCCTGGGCCAGTGCTGCGGCGCAGGGGATGAGACCGGCATGCGCCGGAGCGCTGCGGTGTCGTGGACGCTCTCGGCGGTATTTACGCTGCTTCTCACGCCGCTCGTGTGTCTACTCGCCCGGCCGGTACTCGGCTGGATGCAGACGCCGGAGGACATCTTCGCCGACGCCTATGCCTATCTCTTCGTGATACTGCTCGGTACCGGCGCGACGGTTTTTTATAATATCATTTCTTATATGCTTCGTGCGCTCGGCGACAGCCGCACGCCGCTCGTCTTCCTCGTGCTCTCGTCGCTGCTCAACATCGGGCTGGACATTCTCTTCATCGTCCCGTTCCATATGGGCGTTGCGGGCGCAGCATGGGCGACAGTGCTCAGCCAGCTCCTCTCGGCGATCCTCTGCACGATCGTCGGGCTGCGGAAGTATCCGGTGCTCCGCACCCGCCGGGCGGACTTCGCGGGGAGCAGGATCGCCGCGGCGCGCCATCTGCGCGTCGGGTTTCTCATGGGCTTTCAGATGTCCGTGATGTGCATCGGACAGCTCGTTGTACAGGCGTGCGTCAACAAGCTCGGAACGGCGGCGGTGGCGGGCTATACCGCCGCGACAAAGGTCGATCAGCTCTCGGTGCTCGTCAATACGGCGTACCAGATCGCCATTTCGGGCTATGTTGCGCAGAACTATGGGGCGCACCGCTTCGACCGCATCCGTGAGGGCGTCCGAGCCTCGCTCATCCAGCTCGAGAGTGTTAACGTCCTCATGTGCGCGGCGATGCTGCTCGCGCGGCGCGCGGTCGTGTCGCTCTTCATCGACGCGCCGACCGAGGAGGTCATCTCCTATGCCGGCGGGTATCTCACCGTTGTCGCGCCGTTTTACGTCGTGCTCGGGCTACTTATCGTTTACCGTTCCGCAGTGCAGAGCATGGGCAACAGCACCGCGCCGTTCCTTGCCTGCGTTGTCGAGCTGGTGATGCGCATCAGCGGCGCGCTGGGCCTTGCGCGTGTGCTTGGCTATACGGGCGTGTGCTTCTCTTCGCCGCTTGCCTGGATCGGCGCCACGGCGCTGCTCATCCCGTTTTACAGGCGCGAAATGCGCAAAGGGAAGAATATTGCCGCATAAAAGAGAAAAGAGCGTCCACCATGCGGCAAAGCCGTATGGAAGGACGCTCTTCTGCTGTTACTGACTTTCTTTCAGAAGCTCCTCCGGCGTTGTGCCGAAGAGCTTTGCAAGCGCAATGAGGTTCGCCGTGCTTGGATCGGATGCGCCGCTCTCCCACTTGGAGACCGCCTGCCGGCTGACGCCCAGCGCCTCCGCCACAAACTCCTGCGTCATTTTGCACTCCGTCCGGCGGCGCTTCAATACCTCGCCGAGCGATCGGGCGCTCGCTGCCTTTTCCTTCCGCACGGGCTCGGAGCGGATGTACTTTCGCAGCGCACGGATGAGAAGCACGAGCACATAAACGCCAACGGCGAGGATCAGAAGCGACACGACAGCCATAAGAATGGAAATTTTCATGGAAATGACCTCCTTTTTGCCGTCAATATAACACCCCGCTGCCGGTTGCGCCACCAACTATCGCGCAACATTTCTAACTGACAGCTGCCCCGCCCGAAAAATCGATCCGGGCGGGGCGGCTTTGGCAATATTTATGCGGTTCAGGCGTTGATGGGAACGGCGTCAAGCAGCGCGTCGATGTCGGCGTCGGTCGTCGCCCAGCTCGTGCAGAAGCGCACGGCGCTCATGCCGTTGGGGAAGGACTGCGTATGGCTGCACGAAAACTCCGGCTTGAGCCGCTCAATGAGCGCGTCCGGCAGAATGGGGAACTGCTGGTTGGAGGGGGACTCCACCAGGAAGGTCCAGCCGCGGGCGCGGAAGCCGTCGCGCAGACGAAGTGCAAGACGCACTTCCTCCGCGCCGATGCGGTCATAGAGCCCATCCTTGAAGGCTGCGTAAAACTGCACGCCGAGCAGACGGCCCTTGGCCAGCATGCCGCCGTTCTGCTTGATGAAGTAACGGAAATCCTTCGCCAGCTCCGGCGCGGAGAACACTGCCGCCTCGCCGAAGAGAAGGCCCATTTTCGTGCCGCCGATCGTGAACACTTCGCACATGTGCGCCATGTCGGCGAGCGTATAGTCGCACACCGGGCTGTAGAGCGCGGCGCCGAGACGCGCGCCGTCGATAAAGAGCGGGAGATGGCGCGCTTTGCACACGGCGTGGAGCGCTTCCAGCTCGCCGCGCGTGTACACGGTGCCGAACTCCGTGGGGTTCGAGATGTACACCATGCCCGGCTGCACCGTGTGCTCAAAGCTCGCGTCGGCGTAATGCGCGCGGCAAAGCTCCTCAACCTGCGCGGCGGCGATCTTGCCGTCCGTGTTCGGCACGGTCAGCACCTTGTGGCCGGAGTTTTCGATCGCGCCGGTCTCATGCGCGGCGATGTGGCCGGTGTCCGCCGCAACGACGCCCTGATGGGGGCGCAGGATCGAGGCGATCACGGTGCGGTTGACCTGCGTGCCGCCGACGAGGAACTGCACCTCGCCCTCCGGCAGAGCGCAGCGCTCGCGCAGCAGGGCGCGGGCGGCTTCGCAGTGGGGGTCCTCTCCGTAGCCGGGGGTCTGCTCGCCGTTCGTTTCGATCAGTGCCCGGAGCACATCGGGATGCGCGCCTTCCAGATAATCGCTTTCAAACCGTTTCATCATATTCCATCCTCAGCAAAAATCGTTCTTTGTTTTCTGCGGTTCCCCGCACATACAGAGTACTCCCGCTGAGCGAATACGTCAACTCCGATTCTGTGCCGCGCGGCAATTCTTTCCGATATTCGATCCAGACGCTGCGCAGCGTATGCATGCGTGTAAACTCCTCCGGCAGCAGATCCTGCCCCCAGCGGAGATACAGACAGTTGTTGAGATGGCCGTTTCCGTCGGTCTCGGCGTCGGTCACGCGGCGGGAACTGCGCTGCGGCAGCTCACGGGGGAAGGGGATGGGCTTGAACGCCGCGGGCAGTTCCCCCTCGACCGTGACGCGCGAAACGACGGCCCAGGCGTGATCTTTGGTGAGCGCGCGGCTCTCGATATCCATGATGACCCAGATCGAAACGGCGTAGAGAAGCGCCGCGCCGTCCTCGCCGGCGATCCGGTAGTGCCGCCAGAACAGCCCGTGCGACTGCCGCCCGACCCAGGTGTCGAGAAACACGCGCTCGCCCACGGCGGGCAGCCGGGAAATGCGAATCTCCGTGCGCGCGAGCGCCCAGAAGCAGCCCTTCGTCACGGCGATCTCCTGCCCGACGCCGAGCGAGGCATGGTGTACCGCGGCGATCTCCTGAAAGCGGTGGGCGAGCGCGTCGGGCCGGATGCGGCCAAAGCTGTCCGTCTCCTCCGGCGTGAAAACGATCTCTTCGCGGTAAAAGCCTTCCGGCAGAGCTTGTGCGCACATGATGAAACCTCCAGCATATATAATACGGATATCGTTGTATCTTGTGTACTATATTAGCAGAGCTGAAAGAGGAAATCAATATACGTTTTCAGCAAAAGTGTAAGGCGGGATAAAACCGGCAGATTGGATATTGATTTTTGACGATAATGCCGTAAAATAGAGAATACAAAATAAAGTGGGTGAAAAAGAAATGACGTTGGATAAACTGCATGTGGGACAGTCGGGGATCATCCGAAGCGTCGGAGGCGAGGGCGCTCTCCGGCTCCGGCTGCTTGATATGGGAGTCATTCCCAAAACGCACATTACCGTAACGCGCATCGCGCCGATGGGGGACCCGGTGGAGGTATTTCTGCGCGGGTATACGCTTTCGCTGCGGCTGGAGGACGCCGCCAAGGTGGAGGTGGAGCTCGCATGAGATTCGCTCTTGCCGGAAACCAGAACTGCGGCAAAACGACGCTTTTTAATCAGCTCACCGGAAGCAATCAGCACGTCGGCAATTTTCCCGGCGTCACGGTGGACAGCAAAAGCGGCAGCATCCGCAACACGAAGGGCGACGAGGTCGTCGACCTGCCGGGCATCTATTCGCTGCGGCCCTATTCCGCCGAAGAGATCGTAACGCGTGATTTCATTCTTGACGGCCGGCCCGACGGCATCATCAACATCGTGGACGCCACGAACATTGAGCGAAACCTTTATCTCACGCTGCAGATGATCGAGATGCAGGTGCCGATGGTGCTCGCGCTGAATATGATGGACGAGGTGCGCGCCAACGGCGGCACGGTCGATACTGTGAAGCTCTCGGAGCTGCTGGGCATCCCGGTCGTGCCGATCAGCGCGGCAAAGGGCGAAGGCATCGCCGATCTGACGGAGCTCGCCTGCCGCACGGCAGCCACGGGGCGCAAGCCGGAGGTATACGACTTCTGCCCGCCCGGACCGGTCCACCGCTGCATCCACGCCGTGACGCACGTGGTGGAGGATCACGCCGAGCGCGCCCGGATGAGCGCCCGCTGGGCGGCCATGAACGTGATCGAGGGGAATAGCGATATCGTCGCGCGTCTCGCGCTCGACGAGAACGAGCTGGAGCTGTGTGAGCACAGTATCGTGGAAATGGAGCGCGAAACGGGGCTCGACCGCAACGCCGCCATTGCCGATATGCGTTATTCCTTCATCGAGTCGGTCTGCGCTGAAACGGTGAAAAAACCCGAGGAGAGCCGCGAGCGGAAACGTTCGCGCGCCATCGATAACGTCCTTACCCACCGCATATTCGCCCTGCCGATCTTTGTCGGCATTATGCTGCTGGTGTTTTATCTCACGTTTGAAGTGATCGGCGCGTTTTTGTCCGACCTGCTTGCCATGGGAATCAACGCATTGGCAGGGGTGACAGACGCAGCGCTCACGGCTTATGGCATCAATCCGGTCGTGCACTCGCTCGTTATCGACGGGCTGTTCAGCGGCGTCGGCAATGTGGTGAGCTTCCTGCCCATTATTGTAGTGCTGTTCTTTTTCCTCTCCATGCTGGAGGACACCGGGTATATGGCGCGCGTCGCGTTCGTGATGGACAAGCTCCTGCGCCGGATCGGTCTTTCCGGAAAAAGCGTTGTGCCGATGCTCATCGGCTTTGGCTGCACTGTTCCGGCGGTCATGGCAACGCGGACGCTCACGAGCGATCGCGACCGCCGTATGACCGTGCTTCTCACGCCGTTTATGAGCTGCAGCGCCAAGATTCCCATCTATTCCGTCTTCGTTGCGGCGTTTTTCCCGAAGTATAAGGCGCTCGCCATGGGCGGACTGTACGTTTTCGGCATCCTTATCGGCGTTCTGGCGGCGCTCATGTTCGGAAAAACGCTCTTTCGCGGCAACCCCATCCCGTTTGTGATGGAGCTGCCGAATTACCGCATGCCCTCGGTGCGCACAACGCTCCAGCTCATGTGGGACAAGGCGAAGGACTTTCTTCACCGCGCCTTTACCGTCATTTTCGTGGCAAGCCTTGTGATCTGGTTTTTGCAGACGTTCGACACGCGCATCAACCCGGTTTCGGACAATTCGCAGAGCCTTCTCGCCGCGCTCGGCGGACTTCTCGCGCCGCTCTTCGCGCCGCTCGGCTTTGCCGATTGGCGCGTATGCACCTCGCTCATCGCGGGCTTTATGGCAAAGGAAGCCGTTGTCAGCACGCTCGGCGTGCTCACCGGCGGCGCGGCGCTCTCCACGCTTTTCTCCGTGCGCAGCGCGGCGGCGTTTCTTGTGTTCACGCTGCTCTATACGCCCTGCGTGGCGGCGATCGCGGCGATCCGGCGGGAGCTTGACTCGGTGTGGAAAACGTTCGGCGTTGTGGTGTTTCAGTGCCTGCTCGCCTGGGGACTCGGCGCGGCGGTCTACCAGATCGCACTGCTTATTTAGTGAAATGAAAGGCATCGTATGTCCATAGGGGATATCGTTATTTTGCTCGGCGTCGCCGTGTGGGCGGTGATCGCCGTGAAGCGCGGCTGGAAAAACCGGAAGCGCGGCTGCGGCGGAGACTGCGGCAGCTGTTCCGGCGGCTGCGATAAGGAGAATAAACCATGAAGAAATATGTTGTGCCGCTTTTCCTCGCGGCGTGCCTGCTGCTGACGGCGTGCGGCCCCAAAGCGCCGGATACGGCGGAGCCGTCCGACCCGCCGTCCGCTGCGCCGGAGACAACGGATGCGCCGACGCCGGAGCCGACGGCGGAGCCAACTCCGGAGCCGACCGCCGCGCCGCGCTTCACCGCGGGGGAGGAGACCGTGTATGTTCTCTGCGAGGGCAGGAGCGACGGGGCAAAGGCGCTCAGCCGCTGGCTTCGTTCCGCAGGGAAGGACACAGCGGAGACCTTTATCCCCGACGGGCTGGATACGCCGATGTATACGGTCCCGGCTGCAGAGCGTGATTCCGAAGAGATCCCCGCGGCCACGGATGAGACGCGCCGTGTGCGCGTCGCAGCGGATACGGAGCTTTTGGAGAGCGGCATCCTCACAGCGTGGCTCCCGGCGTTTGAGACCGCGACCGGATACATTGCCGAGGTATATGCCGGCGATGCGTCTGTTCTCGCTGCCGCGGCTGCCGCGGGCGAGGCCGATGTGCTGCTGATGAAAAGGACCGACGCTTCCTCTCTCGGCACCATGACGCACTATCCGCTGCGGTACGAGCTTGTTTCCACGATCTATTCGGTCATTTGAAAGGATACGCCATGAAACGTTTTTTCCGTCATTTTGCTTTTGCCGCGTTCGGCGTGAGCATTCTCTGTCTGGCTCTCGGCATTGCCATGCTGATATGGACGGCAACTGCCATGAAATGGATCAGCTACGGCTTCGGCGCGGTGATGATCCTCTCGGGCATACTGCAGATCGCCTCGTACCTTACCGGGGAGCGCGTCGGCCTGCTGCGAAAGCTGCTGCTCATCTCCGGCATTATCGCTGCGGTGGCGGGCGTCTGGATCCTGCTCACGCAGAGCCTTGCGGAGCAGGTCATGCGCCTTACGGTCATTGTGATGGGCGTTGTGCTGCTTTACCACGGCTTCATGGACTGCAAGCACGGGCTGGATATCAAAAGCTGCGAAACCGGCGGCTGGTCGGCGGCGCTCGTGCTGGGCGTGTGCATCTGTGCGGCGGGCGTGCTGCTGCTTGTGAATCCCTTTGAAAAGAACGATACGCTTCTGTTTGCCGCGGCGCTCGGCTTCCTGCTGGACGGCATTTCCGGCCTCTTCACCACCGTTGCGGTGGCGCACGGAAAATCGCGCGCCGAGTTCCTCGCGGGACAGGCGCCCGTGATCGAGCTTGACCCCGCGGAAGCGGCGGAAACGCTGCCCGACGGAAAAACCGAGCCTCTGCCCGAAAGCGAAGCCGCTCCTGCGGACACGGAAAAGGCGGAAGCCGAAGCCAAAACGGAGTCCCCGGCGGAGAAGGAATAACGAATAACGAAAAAAGCGTATGGCCTCGGCCATACGCTTTTTTCGTTGCTATAATCATTTTTCGTGTTTCCAGTGCCTGAGCTGCGGCACGACGGCTTCCATGTGCGCGCGTACCTGCTCCGCGGGCCATGCCTCCGTCGCCATATGCTCCGCGCAGAAATCAATGAGCTGCTCGGCGCTCTCATACTTGAACTCGCCGCCGGAATAGCACCATTTGCAGTATTCCTCGTTGAACGAGCCGTCCGGCTCGCGGCTGGTTATTTCGTCCTCGAGCGGCATACCGCAGCACTGGCAGATGTTCCGGCGCGGCGAGCCGAGAAGCGTATTGATGGAGACGTCAAAGAGCGCCGACAGGCGCTTGAGCGTTTCCGTGTTGGGGAGCGTTTCGCCGTTTTCCCAGCGGGACACCGCCTGCCGCGTCACGAAGAGCTTTTCCGCAAGCTCCTCCTGCGACAGATTTTCCCGGTTCCGAAGCTGCAAGATCACATCTTTTGTTTCCATATTCCGATCACCTCTTGGGGAGATTATACCCGAAGGCTCCGACGCAGGCAAGCAACGCGCTGTTGCCTGTGGGCCTTATATCTCCTGCGCCGTGAGCCACGCGAGGAGCTCTTCCATGTACCGCTCGTGCGGTGTGATGACGTCGAGCCGAATGCCGGGGGACTCACCGGCAAACTGCGCGAGATACGCTTCCGGATTGGACGCGGTCTTCATAAAATCCGCGACGATGTATTCGCGGCTCATGCCCGATTTGTGGAGGAGGATCGCCGACACAACGCCTGTCCGGTCCTTTCCGGCGGCGCAGTCGAGGATGATGAGATTGCAGGTGCCTCTTCTTTCTTTACGGTATGGGAAGGCGCAGCGTGCACTTTGCCGGAATATCGAACGCGGCGAAATACGCCTGCTCCATCGGGATCCATTCGGCAAAAAAGCGTTTTGCTTTCTCCGGCGTGTTGCGGCGGGAAATGCGCTCGCGCTGCAATTCCGGGGAGATGTCAAGAAATACGGAAAGATCGTAATACGGCGCAAGGTCGGGGTGCATGGAGTATGCCCCCTCGGCAACGACGAGCTTTTTCGGCGCGGTCTCCACGGCGTTTTGCAGCTGCATGGAAGCGCAGTCGAACCGCCGGTAAAAAACCTTTTCGCCGCGCCGGAGCGGGAGCAGAACCTCGGCGAGAAACCGTTCCCGATCCACATTCCCGCCGGGCTCGGCAAACCGCGCGGCGGTGCGCTGCTCGGAGCGGAGAAAAAAGTCGTCCATATGGAACACGGTGCAGCCGTACCGTTCGGCAAGAATTTTGCCGAGCGTCGTTTTGCCGCTCGCGCTCCCGCCCTCAATAGCGAGACGAACGGGGGCTTCTCCGACAAGCCGCCGGTCAAGCTCCGCGAACAGCGGGGCGAAACGGTCGGTTTGGTTTGTTTCGTTCATATCGGTCCTCCAAGGTGGAATCGTCAGGCTTCCGCCGCTGGTATTTTATAGACTTCACACTCGGCGCGGGAATGAAATACGGTGAGCGTTTTATCCTTGTGCTTTTCCAGCAGCGCATAGATGTTGGGAAGCCGGGTCTCGGAAAAATGCGTGATAAACTCGCGGAATTCCGGGTCGAACTCCGTCTCGATCCACGGCATATCTTCGCGCTTCGTACCGATGCGCGCTTCCACGCCCGCAATGCAGTCCGCAAGCGGCAGATCGAAAAGAAATACCGTGTCGCATTCTGCCAGTCGCCGTTCCAGCGTCCGGCTGAAGTTGCCGTCGATGATCCAGCGGTCTTTTCGAAGTATTTCGGCGAGCGCCGCGTCAAATTCCGTTTCGGAAACGGTCGTTTTGTCCGGCCTGTGCCAGAGAAGATCGAGAGGATAGAGAGGCAGCCCGGTCCTGTCCCGCAGCCGCCGGGCAAACGTGCTCTTTCCCGACCCGGGACAGCCGATCACGAGGACTTTTTTCATGGCAGTATAGTATTTTTGCGGAAAGCGCGCGTCATTGCTGTCAGATCATAACTCATGGCAAGCAGAATCTTTATTTCGTCCTCCGGCGCGCTGCCGTCGAGCGCGGCGGTGATCCAATGCTCCTTGTTCATATGGTAGGCAGGGAAGAACCCAGGCTTTTCCCGCTGCGGCCCGATCAGACGAGGATCGGCCTTGAGATTCAGCACGGGGACTTCTTCGGCTCCCGGCAGACCGAGCAGCGAAGCCTTTACGGTCATAAAAAGAGCAAACCATTTTTTGTTGCTCGCATGACGGAATACGGAAAACTCCGGCTTGTCCGCCCACGGATGCTCCGGCTCTGTGCTGTAAGCATCCTGTATATAGTGTATCCAGTCGGTGGACGTCATGGCAGCCTCACTTCCGCAGCGACAGTATCCCGGCACGGGGGGGAGAGACGGTCAAACGTCATGGCGGGGAACACTTTTTTCAGCTCGTCATAGACAAAATAGATCTCGTCCTTGTCCCAGCGGGTTCCGGACTGCGCCCGGCACGCCTCCAGCCCCGCGCGTGTATCAAAGGCAACGTTGCCAATATAGATGACTCCGCCCTCGCGCAGCAGCGGAAGAAGGCTTTGGATAAACGTGACCTTTCCCGCGGCGGAGCGGGCGGTGCTGCGGTCGTACCCGTCCGCCCATGCATTGAATCCCTCTTTGTTCAGCATAAATCGATTGGTTCTCCTTTTAAATCATAGAGAAGTATTCTGTTCTCCAACCTTTATTCTGACGCAAGACGCCCCACTCCTTTTGGGTAATTTGCACATTGAAAATAGCAGATTCCCGGCGAAAAGTCCATAAGAAAATCCGGCTCGGAAGCTCCGAACCGGATTTTTCTTATGCCTTATGTAAGAACTCAGGCGTTCTTGTTCTTGATGTACTCGTCGATGGCGGTAGCGGCGGTCTTGCCGGCGCCCATGGCGAGGATGACGGTGGCAGCGCCCGTGACGGCGTCGCCGCCGGCGAACACGCCCTCGTGGGTGGTCTTGCCCTTCTCGTCGGCGATCAGGCAGCCGTGCTTGTCCGCTTCCAGACCGGGGGTGGTCATGCGGAGCAGCGGGTTGGGGCTGGTGCCGAGAGCGTCGATCATGGCGTCCACTTCAAGCACGAAGTTGGAACCCTCGACAGGCATCGGACGGCGGCGGCCCTTCTCGTCAGGCTCGCCGAGCTCCATCTTGATGCACTCAATGCCGGTCACGTAGCCCTTCTCGTCGCCGATGACGCGAACCGGGTTGGTGAGCAGCTTGAACTCGACCTCTTCCTCCTGGGCGTGGTGGACCTCTTCCTTACGGGCGGGGACCTCTTCCATGCCGCGGCGGTAGACGACGTAGACGTGCTCCGCGCCGAGACGCTTCGCGCAGCGGGCGGCGTCCATGGCGACGTTGCCGGCGCCGACGACGGCGACGCACTTGTGGTGCTTGATCGGCGTGTCGTAATCTTCGCGGTAAGCCTTCATGAGGTTGATACGGGTCAGGAACTCGTTGGCGGAGTAAACGCCGAGCAGGTTCTCGCCCGGGATGCCGAGGAAGCGGGGCAGACCCGCGCCGGAGCCGAGGAACACGGCCTCAAAGCCTTCCTCGGTGAGCAGCTCGTCGATGGAGATCGCGCGGCCGATGACGGCGTCGGTCACGATCTTAACGCCCATCTCTTCGAGCGCCGCGACTTCGCGCGCCACGATCGCCTTGGGCAGACGGAACTCGGGGATACCGTACACCAGAACGCCGCCGGCCTTGTGGAACAGCTCGTACACGGTGACTTCATAGCCCATGCGGGCGAGGTCGCCGGCGCAGGTCAGACCGGCAGGGCCGGAACCGACGACGGCGACACGGTGGCCGTTGGAAACGGGCTTCTCGACCTTCGCGTTGGGATCGGCGTGGGCGGCGTGCCAGTCGGCGACGAAGCGCTCGAGACGGCCGATGCCGACGCTCTCGCCCTTGATGCCGCGGACGCACTTACCCTCGCACTGATGCTCCTGCGGGCAGACACGGCCGCAGACGGCGGGCAGGCTGTTGGTGGAGGTGATGATCTTGTAGGCCTCTTCAAACTCGCCCTCGGCGACCTTGGCGATGAACTCCGGAATGCGGACGTTCACCGGGCAGCCGCTGACGCAGGGATGCTGACGGCAGTTGAGGCAGCGCTTGGCCTCGTCGATGGCGATCTCCTCGGTGTAGCCGAGAGCGACCTCGTCAAAGTTCTTGTTGCGTACCAGAGGCTCCTGCTCCGGAATGGGGTTTTTCGTCATACTCATATTAGCCATGTCTTACACCTCCGGTGATGCGGCAGATATGTTCCTTCGCGGCGGTCTCTTCACCGGCGTAGAAGGAGTTGCGGGCGATCAGCTCGTCCCAATCGACCTGGTGGCCGTCAAACTCGGGGCCGTCCACGCAGGCAAACTTGGTCTCGCCGCCGACGGTCAGACGGCAGCCGCCGCACATGCCGGAGGCGTCGATCATGATCGGGCAGAGAGAGCAGATGGTCTTGATGCCGTAGGGCTTGGTGGTGAGAGCGGTGAACTTCATCATTTTCAGCGGCCCGATGATGAACACTTCGTCATACTCGCGGCCGGACTTGATGAGCTCTTCCAGCTTGGCGTTGCCGAAGCACTTCTCGCCGTAGCTGCCGTCGTCGGTGCAGATGTAGAGGTTGGTGGAGTGGGCGCGCATCTCGTCCTCAAGGATCACGATGTCCTTGGAACGGAAACCGGCGACCATATCGACCTCGATGCCGGCTTCAAAGAAGCCCTTGCACACGGGGTAGCCGATGGCGCAGCCGACGCCGCCGCCGACGACGCAGACGCGCTTCTGCCCGCCGATCTGGGTGGGCTTGCCCATGGGACCGACAAAGTCGGCGAGGCAGTCGCCCGGCTCCATGAGCTCGAGCATACGGGTCGTCTGACCGACGGGCTGCACCATGATGGTGACGGTGCCCGCTTCGCGGTCATAATCCGCGATCGTCAAAGGAACGCGCTCGCCGTGCTCGTCCAGACGCAGAACGATGAACTGACCGGGCAGGCACTTCTTGGCGACCAGCGGGGCCTTGATGACATACTCAAGGACCGTGCCGGCCTCATTCAGGGGCCGCTTGCTTACGATAGGAAACATAGCTTCTTTCCTTTCTTCCTTTGGTTTGCTTTTCTTGCTGCTGGCGGAGACGGGGAAATCTCCGTCATATTGTCACATATTGCGATTATACCATAATATCCGCCTGATGGAACATTTTTTTTCAAAATTCATCGCCCGGGAATCTTAGCCTTTTTCTATGATTTCCGCGGGAAGAAACGACTTTTTTCCGTAATGCAAAAAATGCTTGCATTGCACGGCGCCATTTGCTATAATTTGCGTTGCGCCTTGTATCTCCGAGTATTCGGCCTCAGGGCAGCCTAACATGAGGTGAACGACATGAAAGAAGGAATCCATCCCAATTACCAGCGCACGACCATCCGCTGCGCCTGCGGCGAGGTCATCGAGACCGCTTCCACCAAGAAGGACATCACCGTCGAGATCTGCTCGAAGTGCCACCCCTTCTACACCGGCAAGCAGAAGCTGGTCGACACCAGCGGCCGCGTGGACAAGTTCAACAAGAAGTACGGCCTCAAGTAATTTTTGGGAAAAAGACGGGATGCGCCTTCGGGCGGCGTCCCGTCTTTTTCGTAAACAGGAGGAAAGACCATGGCATCCCGTATCCTTCATCTCGCCGCGGCAAAGCTCATTCTGGACGAGCATCCCGCGGCGGACGAAAAGCGCTTTCGTCTCGGATCGATCTTACCGGACGCCGGAGATCGCGTGAGCGCGCATTTCCGCGTGCGGATCGACGGCGGAACGAAGACGATGATGGCGCTCGGCGGCTTCCGCGCGCGCTTCGCGGACAAAATGGACGATCCGCTCTATCTCGGGTACTATCTCCATCTTGTGCAGGACATCGTGTTCCGCAAGATATTTTATCTCGACCACGGCTGGAAGGGGGACTCGCCGCAGAAGGTCGAGCGGCTTTACGATGATTACCGCATTCTGAATACCTGGGCCATTGAGAAATTCGCCCTGCGGGAGGATCTTACCGCGCCGGAGGATTTTTCCGCCGAGCCGATCTGCGCTGTTTCCGATTTTGCGCTGCCGGAATTTCTCGCCGAGCTGCACGCGGATTTCACGACGCCGCCCCCGCCGGGCGAGTGCGTACATTTCACCAAAGCCATTGCGGAGGAATTTCTGGCCGCCGCCGTGCCGCTCTGCCGGCGGGAGATCGCGGCGCTGCGCGAAGGGAAAACCGCCGTGGACGAGCGCGCCTGGGCGTGGGCGGCGCAGCAGGAACCAAATTTATCCACTCCGTGTGAACCATCCTGACGCAAAGCACGTCTGATATCCTGCGGGCCCCGAAAACCGGACCGCAGGAGGTTATGCAATGAATAAAAAGATGAAATGGCTCGGTATTTTCGCGCTGGCGGCAAGTCTGCTTTTGACGGCCTGCGGCGCACAGCCCACCGAAGCAGTGCCCACATCGACGCCCGAGCCGACCGCCGCCGCGGAACCGACCGCGACGCCCGAGGCGGCTGCGGCGGAGCCGACGGAAGAATCCACCGCCGAGCCGGTCTCCCAACCGGCGGAGAGATCGACCGGCATCGTGAACATGGCCGAAGAGGGGAAAACGCTCTATGCCGCGCAGCTGGACCGCTACGCCGCGGCGCTTTCCGAGCAGTGGCCGGAGAGCCGGTATTTTGAAAACGGCATGAGCGAGCTCGCGGGGAACTACTACGAGGGCGACGCCCGCGCGAACGTCGGCGTATTTTTCCCTGACCTTGACGGCGACGGCTCGCCGGAGATGGTGATCGGCGCGATCTTGGGCGCGGACACCGATCCGGCCGTTCTGGAGATCTGGACGGTCAAGGACGGCGCGCCGGTGATGTTCGCGCAGAGCCACGCGAGAGACAGGTATTATGTGGAATATCTCGCGGACGAAAACGCCTGGCTCATTGCGAACGAGGGTTCGAGCGGCGCGGCGAGCAGCGTGTGGTTTTACTATGGGCTCCGGAACGGCGAGCTTGCCCTTATGCAGGGCGTGACGAGCGAATCCGGCGCGTGGTATATGACCTACGATACGGACTACGACGTTTCCAACGACACGCCGTCCGACGAGGCGGTCTGTCAGGCGATCATCGATTCCCACACGGAACGCTATACGACGCTCGACTATACGCCGTACAGCAAACTGCAATAATGCCGTAAAATACCGATTCCCTGCGCAGCCGACAAGCGGCTGCGCAGGGAATCTTTTCATGGGGACATTACTTCTTCTTAATGGGATAGCAGACTTCGGTGACGAACTCGTCGGGGTTTTTCGTATCGTGAGGACTCACATGGTAGATGTTGAACATCGGCCCGGCAGTCTCATAGCCGTTCGCCTCGATCCACGGGATCATGGCGGCGTACACGTCGGTGATCAGCGCGTAGCTGCCGCGGTAGGTGCAGCTCGCAACGGTGACCTCCGGCAGCGTGCGGAATTTGACATGCTCCGTGTCGGGGTAGCTTCCCTTTACGGTCTTCCAGGCGAGGACCTCGACGTCCGTTTCCTTGTATTCGCCGTCGAGGAATGTCACGGCGCAGAGGCATGGGTCGGCTTCCGTGAGATGCATCCGGCAGGTCTCGCCCACCAGCGCGCTCCATACCATCCCCTCGTCCTCGTAGCGGGGGATCGTCATTTGCACGGTGGCGGCGTAGCGTTCGGGGATCGTTTTCAATGTGATATCATAGCTCATGGTCTGTTCCTTTCTCAGCCGTTCTCTGGCTGCGTCCAGAAGCGCCAGCTTACGCGCTGTGTCGCGCGAGAGCTCCTCCAGCTCGCGTTGCCGGGTCGAAAAATAGCCCTCCAGCGCCTCGCGGTCGTCGTAGATCTCGAGGATCTTCACGATATCGGCAAGGGAAAACCCCATGTCCTTGAGCGCCGTGATCCGGCACATGGTCGGGAGCTGATCCTCCCGGTAATACCGGTAATCGGTGAAGCGGTCGATCTCAGCGGGCTTTAGGAGCCCGATCTCGTCATAGTGGCGCAGCATGCGGACGCTGACTCTGGACAGTTTTGAAAATTCTCCGATCTTCAGCATGGAAGGTACCTCCGGCTTTTTCTCTTGAGCTCGTATGCATCATAATGCCTACCACAGTGGGAGAGTCAAGAGCTTTTTCCAATTTCTCCGCAAAGACGGTACACGTGCATTGCTTTTTCGGGGATTCTATGGTAAAAATAAATGTTAATACTTTTTTGAAGGAAGAAACGGGCTATGAAGGATTAAAAAGACGGTAGATTTTTCATTTCAAAAATTTACCGGAAGGATGAAACAACATGAGTGACTTACAGCGGGAGATCTCGCGGCGGCGGACGTTTGCGATCATCTCCCACCCGGACGCGGGCAAAACGACATTGACGGAAAAGCTCCTTCTCTACGGAGGGGCGATCCAGCTCGCCGGCTCGGTAAAGGGCAAGGCGGCGGCGCGCCATGCGGTCTCCGACTGGATGGAGCTGGAAAAGCAGCGCGGCATTTCCATCACGTCGTCCGTGCTCCAGTTTGAATATAACGGCTACTGCATCAACATTCTCGACACCCCCGGCCATCAGGACTTCTCCGAGGACACCTACCGCACGCTTATGGCGGCGGACAGCGCCGTCATGGTCATCGACGCGGCCAAGGGCATCGAGCCGCAGACGCGCAAGCTCTTCAAGGTCTGCGCCATGCGGCACATCCCCATCTTCACGTTCATCAACAAGATGGACCGCGAGGCGCGCAGCCCCTACGATCTGCTCGAAGAGCTCGAAAAGGAGTTCGGCATCGGCACGTACCCGATGAACTGGCCGATCGGCTGCGGCGTGGACTTCAAGGGCGTGTACGACCGCGAGAAGAAGGAAGTTCTCGCGTTTACGCAGCGTCACGCGGGCAGCCGCGCCATCCACGCGGCGGAGCTTTCCATGGATAACGAGGCGGGCCTCCGCGAAGCGCTCGGCGAGCGGCTGTACAGCACGCTTTGCGACGATGTGGAGCTTCTCGACGGCGCGGGGTACGAATTTGATCTCGATCTTGTCCGCAGCGGCGATCTGAGCCCCGTTTTCTTCGGCTCGGCGCTGATGAACTTCGGCGTGGAGCAGTTCCTCGCGAGCTTTCTCGATCTCACAACGCCGCCGCTCGCGCGCCTTTCCGATGGCGTGCCGGTCGAGCCGACGGACGACCATTTCTCCGCCTTCGTATTCAAGATCCAGGCGAACATGAACAAGGCGCACCGCGACCGCATCGCGTTCATGCGCATCTGCTCGGGCAAGTTTGAGCGCAACGAGGAATACTACCACGTGCAGGGCGGAAAGCCCATCAAGCTCGCGCAGCCGCAGCAGATGATGGCCGAGGAGCGCCAGATCATCAACGAGGCTTACGCCGGAGACATCATCGGCGTGTTCGACCCCGGCATCTACTCCATCGGCGATACGATCTGCTCCAAGGACAAAAAGGTCCGCTTTGAGGGCATCCCGACGTTCGCGCCCGAGCACTTCGCTGCCTTTGAGCGCAAGGACACGATGAAGCGTAAGCAGTTCGAGACCGGTATCCGCCAGATCGCGCAGGAGGGCGCCATCCAGATCTTCCACGAGCCGAACACCGGCTTGGAGGAGGTCATCGTCGGCGTCGTCGGCGTGCTGCAGTTTGACGTGCTCGAATACCGTTTGCAGAGCGAATATTCCACCGCCGTGCGCCGCCGCGCGCTGCCGTATGAAAACATCCGCTGGATCGTGAGCGACACCGACCCCGCAACGCTCACGCTCACGCGCGACACCAAGTGGGTGCAGGACTTCAAGGGCAACAACCTCCTGCTCTTCGGCGGCGAGTGGAACATCGCCTACACGCTCAAGCAGAACCCCGGCCTAGAGCTCGCGGAGTTCTCCAAAAACTGATAACCAATGCTCAAATCACCCGTTGGGAAGACTCCCAACGGGTGATTTTAGTCTGTTGCCCCGCCGGATGGCGGGGCAATGTGTATGTCAGAAAAGAGCTCAGTCAGCGTTGATGACGTTGATCTGGCACATGCGCATCGTGGCGATGGCGGCGTCGTGCGTTGCGGGGGTGACGCCCGCGCAGCACTTTGCGTCCAGCGTGATGGGCATTTCGGGATAGAACGCCTTTTCTATCAGCGCGTTCGATACGACGCAGATGTCGGTGCAGAGACCGACGATCTCCATATGGACGTTCGGCTCGCCGTACTGCGCGACATATTCGCCGATGATCTTTACAAGTTCGGTCGAGCCGAAGGTGGGCTTATGGACGATCGTGGCGTTTTCCGGCATAGCGGCCTGCACCGCATCATCCAGCTGCCAGCCCTCGGTGTTCTGCACGCAGTGGATAAACGGGAGGTTGACGCCCTCCTGCGTTTCAAGATAGGTTTCCTCGTGCGTGTCCTTCGTGGCGATGATCACGTCGCCGCGGGCCTTGTATTCGTTGATCTTGGCCACAACGTTCGGGACGATGGCCTGCGCCTCGGGGGTGCCGAGCGCCTGATCGACGAAGTCCTTCTGCATATCGATGACAAGGAGAATGTTCATGGTTTTTCCCTCCGGGTTGGCTGCGGCGGATCGCTCGCAGATCTTCGAGAACGTTTCGGATTTGAGCGGGTCGGGCACTTCCGGGGCGGGGCGCTGCACAGGAAGGGGATCCGCATAGTGTTTATTTAAATATACCAAGCGCTGTGTAACAATGCAACAAGTATTTGTCAGATTCGCTCCGTGCTATCCGGAAAAAGCAAAAAAATCCGCCGCAAGAAGCGACGGATTTTTTTAAATTAAGATGGAGGCATTCAGATCATTCGGCGGCTGCACACCGGATGCTCTGTATGATGCTATTATAACCGGCGTAAAAATCAAAGAGTGAACATTTCATGAACAAATTCCGGGGAAAATGTAAACAAATTTGAATGGATCGGCAGATTCAACAGAAAAACAGAAAATATCGAAAAGTATATGGACGATGTATTCAAATGTGCTATACTAAGCTCTGCGAGAAAAAGAAGGGAGTTGCCCGATGCAAAATTACAAACTGACGCTTTGCTACGACGGCACGCGCTACCGCGGCTGGCAGAAGCAGGGAAACACCGCCCAGACGGTGCAGGGCAAGCTTGAGACGCTGCTCTCCCGCGCGCTGGAGCAGCCTGTCGAGATCGCGGGCAGCGGCCGCACGGATGCCGGCGTCCACGCGAGAATGCAGGTGTGCTCCTTCCGGGCGGATACGGACAAGTCCTGCGCGGAGCTTTTGGCGCTGCTTCGGGAATATCTGCCGGAGGATATCGGCGCGCTCGCGCTCGAGAAAGCGCCGGAACGGTTCCACGCTCGCCTTTCGACGGTGCGGAAAACGTATATTTACCGTGTCTGGAACAGCGATGCGCCCTGCGTATTTGAAAGAAAGTATGTGTATGCGGAGCCGCGCCCGCTGGATCTTGACGCCATGCGCCGCGCCGCGGCACAGCTTTGCGGGCGGCACGAATTCTCTGCCTTTTCTACCGGAAAGAAAACGGGCCGCGCCGCCACGCGCACGATAGAGTCTATCGGGATCGAACGCTGCGGGGAAGAAGTGCGGCTTACGTATACCGGCGACGGGTTCTTATACAATATGGTGCGCATCCTGACCGGCACGCTGCTCGAGGTCGGTCTCGGAGAGCGCCGTCCGGACGATATGGAGGCGATCCTTGCCTCGCACAGCCGTGCGAGTGCCGGTTTTACCGCCCCGGCGCAGGGGCTTTTCCTCTGGGACGTGACGTACTAAGCGAGTAAAACCGGAAAATTTTCGTTTTTTTCAACTTTATGTTGTTTTTTTCTGGCTTTTCTGTTAAGGCTGTGTTATAATACCTTTTTGAAATTACCCCATGTAGGTGAAGAATATGACAAACCACAACCCGTATATGACCCGCGAGGGCGGCGCGACCGTCACGGTGTTCGTCCCGTACGACTGCAAAAACCACTGCCCGTTCTGCATTAATAAGCAGGAATACCAGAATCCCGAAGGCTTCAGCGTGGAAAAGGTGTGCGAGAGCATCCGCATGTTCCATGAGATCACGCCAAAGTGCGATTTCGTGTTCACCGGCGGCGAGCCGTTTTCCGAGCCGGAAGCGCTTCAGGTGATGATGGACTGCATCCCGGAGGGCCACCGTGTGTTCATCAACACGACGCTCCCGGTATCCGATCTTTTCCCCGCCGAGCGCATCATTGCGTTCACGGAGCGCAACAAGGATAAGATCACCTGCATCAACATCTCCCGCCACATGGTGCACTATGTGGAGGAGTGCAACGACGAGCTTCTCGGCTCGCTCAAGGTGCCGGTGCGCATCAACTGTGTGCTCTTCAAGAACTATCCGCACGACGGCATGATCGCCTTTGCCAACCGCTTCGCAAAGTACGGCCTGCCCATCCAGTTCCGCGCGGACTACACCATCACCACGCCCGAAAACCTCTACGAGCGAGAGGGCGATCAGATCCTCGCCGATCTTATGAAGAACTTTGAGTATCTGGGTCTGGACGGCTGCCGCATCCGCTGCGGCTACCACTTCAACAACCACGGCCAGCACATCGCCTATCACCGCACGCTGCCCTACAGCACGATGACCGAGACGATCGACGGCACGACGTATGACATTCTCTACGACGTTCTCGTCAAGCAGACCGGCGAGCCGCACTCCGACTGGACCGGCGTGCCGCTGGATGTGGAAGCCTACCGCCACGTGAAATTCGAGCCCTACGATCTCAAGGTCCTCGAAGGCCGCGTTGAATAATTTTTCCTTTGTATAGGAACGCTGCCCCGAACGGAACATCCGTTCGGGGCAGAATATTATAAACGCTTTATTCCGTTACCGGCGGGTAAAAATGAACGGCTCGTCAAAGCCGGACTCGGTCAGAGAGACGGTGTCGGATTTTTCATCATACTCGATGAGGCTGATGGCCGCATCATCGGCGGAGAGAAGGATCTTGCCGCTTTTCACGCTGTAAGTACCGCTTTCCGTGCCCTCTGCTAAAATGTCCTGTATGTCCGATTCAGCGAAGACCCCGTCACAATACTCCGCCAGGGACTGTCCGCCCAGCGAGCTTTCAATCGCTTCATCTATGTTGCTGCAGCCGAGTACACTTATCACCTCATCCAGCGTCATGCCGTTCTCGTTTGCGAGCTTTTCCAGCTCGGTTTCTAAATAGGTATACATTACGTCAGCCATTGCGGCGGAAAACTGATCGGCCAGCTTGCCGGCGGAACTCGGATCGATCGAAAGAACGAATGTACCGTCCTCGCGGATATCGAGAAGATAGTCCACCGTCAGCACGCCGACATTCATATTGCTGATGAACTCCTCTGCTTCGGCATCGCCGCTGACGCCCTCGAGCATTCCCTCCAGAATCATATCGGTCACGTCGATCCCGCGGCAGGCCCAGCTTCCTGTGATGTTTTTTTTCAGGGTATCATCGGAACCGCACCCGGCCAAAGTCAAAATAAACGCGGCGATAAGTACTGCGAGAGTCAGCTTGTGAAGTGCTTTTTTCATCAATTTCTCATCCTCCTTTTTACGTGCCTTGCGGAATTATGTCAAATTATATAACATCTGGCATGGTTCCGCAAGCGTTATCTGCCATTTTCCTATTCATTTTGACATTTTTCCTCAGGTCTCGGGTATGGAAGGCCGCGTTGAATAATTGCAATTGCAGAAAACCCTCGCCCCGGACGATGCGTCCGGGGCGAGGGTTTTCTGGTTTATATTTCGCAGACCGTGCCGAGTCCCTGCTTTTCGCAGGCTTTGAGAATGACAGCGGCGGAGGCGATGTCCTGCAGGGCGATGCCGGTGGAGTCGAAAACGGTGATCTCCGCATCGCTCGTCCGTCCGGCCTTTTCGCCGAGAATGACCTCGCCGAGCTCCCCGGCGAGAGCGGGGAGGACGCCCTCTTTGTGCGGCAGCTCGCATTCGCCGACAGCGAAGCACTGCACCGTATCGTCGCCGTAGACGGCGGCGCGGGCGAGCACCGCCGATTCGACCTCCTGCTTGCCGGGCAGGTCGGCACCGATACAGCTTACATGCGTACCGGGCTTGACCCAGGCGCTCTTTACGACCGGCGCCTTGGCGCAGGTGGCGGTGAAAACGATGTCGCTTTCTCCGACGGCGGATGCTGCATCTGCCGCGGCGTTGATCACGGCGGTACGGGCATGACCGCACGCCTTGAGCAGCGCGTCCGTTGCCGCTGTCACGACGGCGAGCCGCTCGGCGGCCTTTTCGGGGCGGTGCGGGTTTGTGAGATACACGGTCTTGAGGGACGGGATCGCCGCGAGCGCGGCCGCGGCAAGATACGGGCAGAGCTCGCCGCAGCCGACGATCGTGAGCGTTTTCGCGTCCTTGCGCGCAAGGTATTTTGCGCCGACGGCGGCCGCGGCGCCGGTGCGCAGCGCTGTGATCGGCCCGGCGTTTAAAAGCGCCTTCGGCTCGCCGGTGGCAAGATCAAAGAGGAGCGACGTGCCGAAAAGCGCCGGGAGCGCCTTTTCCGCGTTCGAGTCATACCATGAAACGACCTTCAGACCGTATACGCCCGCACTTTCGAGATCGCCGGATTTGATGTCGAGATCGGCGTGGCCGGGGTCGAACTCATGGAATACCATCGGCCACACGCGGCCCGTTCCGGCGGATTTCCCTGCGTAGGCGCTCTCTACGGCGCGGAGCGCTGCGGTCACGGTGAATACCTTCTGGATATCCTCCCGTCCGATGACGCGGATGGTGCTCATTTTTCCAGCTCCTTTTCCTTCCACGCAAAGTACTCACTCACAGCCTTCAGCCCGTTCACGAGCGCTTCCTTGCCGTAGGCGTAGCCGATGCGCATGCTCTTCGGCTGCTCAAAGCAGTCGCCCGGCGTGACGAACGCACCGGTCTTATGGTACATCTCCTCGCACAGCTCATAGGAGGGAATGTCGAAATCGTAGTAGACGAGCGCCGTCGTGCCGCCGAGGGGCTTGACGTAGCTCACGTGCTTTTCTCCGGCGACCCAATTGTCCAGGATGGCGAGATTTTCCCGCACGATGGCGCGGCTGCGCGCGAGCATTTTATCGCTGTGCTTGAGCGCGAGCGCGGCAATGGCTTCGTCGATCATGCCGCCGCTGATGAGATCGTAGTCACGGCGAGAGACGAGCGCGCGGAGCGCGTCCTTGTCGCGCGTGGCGATCCAGCCGAGCCGCAGCCCGGCAAGAGAGAAGACCTTCGACATGCTGCTCACGGAGATACCCTTTTCGTAAAGATCCGCGATGGACTCGCTCCACTCGTCGGTCTGGGAGAGATGGCGGTATACCTCGTCGCAGAGAATGTACGCGCCCGCCTCGCGCGCGATCTGCACGATCTCTTCGAGCATATCGCGGCTCATGAGCGCGCCGGTCGGATTGTTGGGGTTGTTGATGCAGATCATTTTTGTCCCCGGCACGGCGAGCGCGCGCAGCGCGTCAAGATCGGGGAGATACCCGTTTTCGCGGCTCAGGGGGAGAATCTTTACCTTTGCGCCGAGCGATTCGGGGATGGAGTAGAGCTGCTGGTACGTCGGCAGAACACTGATGACGCGGTCACCCGGCGATACGAGCGAGCAGAACACATGGTGGTTCGCGCCCGCCGCGCCGTGCGTTGTGACAATGTTTTCGGGCTTGACCGTTTTATAAAGCGAGCAGATGCCCTGCCGGAACGCGGGCGCGCCTTCAATGTCGCCGTAGGTCAGCCGGCGCGCGGCGAGATTCTCCAGAAAGGCGGCCTTGTCCTCGCCGGTCAGCGCGAACAGCTCGTTGAGCGACACGGAATCGACGCACGTCTCCGCGATGTTGTATCGCGCGCCGACCTCCCATTCGTTCATCCATTCCTCTACGGCAAACGGCTTGATGTACATAAAAATTCTCCTTTCCGCCTGCTGCAGCCCGGATAAAGCAAAAGGCGTCCGGGGCATTCCTTGTAGCGCATGTGCGCCGTACCTGCGGAATTGCCCGGACGTCTTTTTGACCCGCACCCGGTGATGCGGAAGGCGATATATTTAACTTATGATTGAATATTAATTCATAAATCCGAAAATGTCAAGCTGTAAAATAAATATTATTCATAATGCCAAGCGAAGCACCCTTCCGCACCCGATCCCGCTGCATACTGCACAGATTTACGGTTTCACAGCCCGGTAAAAGGCCGACAGAAAAAAGTCTATGCGAGAGGCGGAAAAAATTAGGGCCGCCCCGATAAGGGGCGGCCCTTGCGGATTGGTTTATTTCCGGATCACTTTCTCCAGGCGGTATCGTCCTCCGTGTAGCGGGAGGCGCTGCGGCGGCGGAAGTAGAAGTACAGACCCGCGCCGAGTGCCAGGACGGCCACGATGATGCCCGTGATGAGAAGGATGCGGCCGAGACCGCCGGACGACGTGGTATCCTTGGTGTCGTCGTTTTTCTTCACGTCGCCGATGGCTTCCTTCACGGTGAGCGTCGCGGCGTTGCTCTCAACGGAACCGGCAGCGTTTTTGATCACGCAGCGGTACTTCCAGCCGTTCTGCTCGGCGGTGACCTTTTCGACGGTGTAGCTCGCGTTCACCGCGCCGGAGATATCCGTCCAGCCGCTGCCGTCGTTTTTGTCCACCTGCCACTGGCAGAGCAGCGGCGTGGTGCCGCTCGCCGTCACGGTGAACGTGGCGGAGCTGTCCGCGTTGACGGATGCGCTCGCAGGCTGGGAGGATACGGTCGGGGCGACGGTCTTATCCTTCGCCTTGATGGTGAACTTGGCTTTCGCGCTGCCGTCGCCGTAGACGAGCGTCACGGTGTGGGAGCCTGCGGCGAGCGTGTCGAGATATTCCGGCTTGAGCGTGACGGTGGAGCCGTCCGCGGAGGCGGTGTATTTCCCGGCGGCGACCGCGGCGCCGTCCACCTTCACGGTGAAGGTGCCCTTGCCGCTGCCGGAGAAGTCGATGCCCTTGTCTCCGCCCTGCGTCCATTCGCTGTTCGCGCCCTTGGTGACGGTGTACTCACTGCCGGCGACGACGAGCGTCATCTGCCGCGTGGAGAAGCCGGTGGAGTTCGTCGCCTTCACGGCGAAGCGGAAGGAGCCTTCCTGCGTGGGCGTGCCGGAGAGAATACCGGTGTTGGCCGCGAGCGTCATGCCGTCGGGCAGCGTGCCGCTGTAGGACCAGGTGATCGGCGTGCCGCCGGTGGCGGTGATCTGCTGGCGGTATTCCTTGCCCATCGTGGCCGCGGCGAGCGTCGTGGTGGTGATGGCGGGCGCGGCAGGCAGCGTGCCGCCGCCGGTGTTCTGGCTCTTCACAATGCCGGACACGCTGACGGTCTGGTTGGCGTTGATGTTGCTGATGGTGTAAACGCCGTTGTTGCTCGTGAGCGTCGTGCCGTTGGCCTTTACGGAAAAGCCGTTGCCGCGGGTGTAGCCGTTGCTGGGCGTCACGGTGAAGGAGAAGCTGCCGCCGGCGTTTACGGGGCTCTTGGAGCCGCCGGTCGCGGCAATGGTATAGCCGGTGCCGCCCTGGAGCGTCACGGTGTAGGTCTTGGGAGCGGGCGTCGGCGTCGCGGTCGGGGCCGGCGTCGGGGTGGGCGTCGGCTGCGCGCTGTAGGCGGGAACGGTGATCGTGAACACGTCGCTCAGATTGCCGCTCTTATCGCGCACAACGACATAGACCTTGCGGGCGTTCGTATCGGCGATATCGCTGAGCTTAATGGTAGTACGGGCGTTGGTGCAGCCGCCGTGCGGGTTCTTGTCGTCGGCGATCTGCTCCGCGGTCGGAACACCGCCGTTCACGCTGCCAACCATGTAGTAATACGTTCCATCTTCGGACGAGGTGAAGTAGAACTCCGCGGTCTTCGCGTCGATGCGCTTGGAGGGCTCGCCCTTGATGGTGGGCTTCTGGGTGTCGCGCTTATAGCTCGTGGCGGAAGCGTCCGACCACTCGCTCTGCGTTCCGGCGGCGGCCGCCTGCACGCGGAAGGTGTAAACGCCGTCGTCGTTCATGTGGGGCGCAAGATCCGAGGTCGTAACGGAGCCGCCGTTGACGACGATCACGTTGCCGTAATCGCTGCCGTCGCGGAGAAGCTGGATGTTATAGGCTTCCGCGCCGGACACGGCATTCCACATGGCGGTCGCGGTGTTGTTGACCCAGGTGATCGTGGTGGGCTTTGCGAGATACACGGGAACTTTCACGGTCTTAATGTCGCTCCTGTTCCCGGCGGCGTCCACGACCATAAGATACACGTTCGTTGCTTCCGCGCCGAGACCGGAGAGATCGATCTTCGTTTCGCCGGAGGCGATGTCCTTCACGTTTGCCGAGGCAAGAAGAGCATCCTGCGTAGGCTTCTCGCCGCCGACGATGTAGTAGACCTTGCCGGCCTCGTCGGAGGTGAAGGTCACGGAGCCGTTGGAAGCGTCCGTGCGGCTCGCGCTTTCACCGGAGATGGCGGGCGCGGTCTTATCGATGGCGAGAGCGCCGCTCGCTTCCGACCACGCGCTCAGAATATCGCCGTTGACGGCCTGCACCTTGAAGGTGTAGGAGCCGGACTCTTCCAGCGTGAAGGTGTAGCTGGTCGTATCCGCGGTAACGGCAGGCGTGACCTCCGCGCCGTCCTTATAGAGCTGCACGCAGTAGGACACAGCGCCGGGGACCTCCGACCACATCGCGGTGGAGGTGCCGTTCACCCAGGTGAGCGTGGTGGGCTTTGCGAGATACACGGGAACTTTCACGGTCTTAATGTCGCTCCTGTTCCCGGCGGCGTCCACGACCATAAGATACACGTTCGTTGCTTCCGCGCCGAGACCGGAGAGATCGATCTTCGTTTCGCCGGAGGCGATGTCCTTCACGTTTGCCGAGGCAAGAAGAGCATCCTGCGTAGGCTTCTCGCCGCCGACGATGTAGTAGACCTTGCCGGCCTCGTCGGAGGTGAAGGTCACGGAGCCGTTGGAAGCGTCCGTGCGGCTCGCGCTTTCACCGGAGATGGCGGGCGCGGTCTTATCGATGGCGAGAGCGCCGCTCGCTTCCGACCACGCGCTCAGAATATCGCCGTTGACGGCCTGCACCTTGAAGGTGTAGGAGCCGGACTCTTCCAGCGTGAAGGTGTAGCTGGTCGTATCCGCGGTAACGGCAGGCGTGACCTCCGCGCCGTCCTTATAGAGCTGCACGCAGTAGGACACAGCGCCGGGGACCTCCGACCACATCGCGGTGGAGGTGCCGTTCACCCAGGTGAGCGTGGCGGGGGCCGCGAGATAGAGCGGCACGGTCACGGTCTGCACTTCGCCGCGGTTTCCGAGACCGTCCTCGGCGGCGTAGCGGACGACGACGGCGGCACTGTCGGCAAGGCCGGTGAGCGTGAGCGTGTTGTTCTCACCCTTCGTGAGCGCCATGGTGCTGCCGGAGGCGAATACATCGGCGGTATCGTCGTTGAGAACATAGTAAAGCTTGCCGTCCTCGCTGGAGACGAAGGCGACGGTGGCGGTGTCCTGCGCCGTGCGCTTGACGCCGTCGGCCGGCACCGTGAGGATGGGGGCGGCGGTGTCGCGCACCGTTTCGGCGCTGCGCTCAGACCATGCGCCGACGGTGTTCGCGCCGACGGAACGCACGGCGAACGTGTAAACGCCGTCGTCCTTCATCACGTCGGAGAGATCATCCGTAGCGGACGCACCATTCACGGGGATGGGATCGCCGTAGGCGTCGGAGCCCAGATAGAGCTGCACGGTGTAATCATTCACACCCTCCACGCCGGTCCACGCGGCCTTCTTGCCGTCCCAGACGGGGGCGGTCGGCGCGGCGAGCACCGCGGGGATCGCTGCGGTCAGAAGCTCGGTCGTATGGCCGAAGGCGTCCTTCGCGGCAATGTAGACGGTGTGGGCTTTGGCGTCGAGATCCTTGAGAGAGATCGTGTTCGCGCCGCGGACGAGCTCGGCCTTCGCCTCGTCCTTCATGATGTCCGCCGCGGAAGCGGGTTCGCCGTCGAGCTGGTAGTAGTATGTACCGGCTTTCGAGGCAGTGAAGGTGACGCTGCCCTCGGTCTCCGAGGTGCGCACGGCGGAGGAAATAGTCAGCGCAGGGGCTTTGCCGTCGTCAAAAACAAGCTCCCTCATTTCGGCGGTGGGAGCAGCGGCGAGCTGCTCCTCCGTGGCGGCCGTGCCGCCGATGTAGAGCGTGGAGCCGTCGAGCATCTTGCCGAGCGTGAGCGCGTTGTCCTTATCGGGGGCAATGGCGCAGACGCTGCCCTTGACCGTGCCGGAGGCGATCTTGATCTCGCCGGAAGCGCCGGACAGGTTGATGCCGTTTGCCGACTCGATCTTGCCGAGCGTATTCACGCGGATCTTCACGCCGGAAGCACCGACAACGGCCTTCACGCCGGAAGCGCCGCCGGAGATGCCGACCTCGCCCGAAATGGTCACGGCGGCGTCCTTTGCGACGACGACGCCGGAGGCGTTATCCGGCACCTTGACCGTGCCGGAGCCCTTGAGCGTCAGACTGCCGCTCTCCACATGGAAAACGGAAGCGTCGGCATAGCTCTCGCCGTCGGCGAGCTTGAGCGTGACCGTCTGACCGGTCAGCTCGAGCGTCACGTCCTTGTTGAGCGTAAGCGGCGCGGAGAGGACGATATCCTTGACGGATTTATCGACAACATAGGATCCTCCCGCGGAAATGCCCGAAAGGTCCGTGATGACTTGGGCGTCGCCTGCCATCGCCGGCATGGGCAGCAGCGATACTGCCATCAGCACGGCGAGCAGAAGAGCCATCAGTTTCTTTGTCATAACAAAGTACCTCCTTGAAAACGGCGCGGCGCATAGCCCTGCCGCTTGCTTTCTGACTATAAGACGCGCGGCGGGGTCAAAAGGTTTCCTCCGCACTCGGAATTTTTGTTATTTTTCGTTGCCAGTTTTTACCGGATGCCCTCCGCGATCACATCGGCGAGCGCTTCGATCTCGGCGAGCTGCCCTTCGGTGAGCGAGGAGCGGATCGCGACGCTCTTCTCGAGCACCGTCATGTTCTTGAGCGGAGCGAGGATCGCCGCCATCTGCCGCGCGCTGACGGGCGCCCACGTGCCGTTTTCCATAAAAGCAACGGTGCGCTTCTGGAGATTGTGCGCGGCGATATCGCGCAGCAGCTCGTCCATCGTGACGAAAATGCCGCCGTTGTACGTCGCCGAGGCAAACACCAGATGGCTCCACCGGAAGCACTCGGCGATGATGTCCGAGGCCGGGGTAACGGACACGTCGTACATCGCGGTGCGCACACCGCGCTCGCGCAGCTTCGAGGCGAGAATCTCGGCGGCGTTTTCCGTGTTGCCGTAGATCGAGGCGTACGCGATCATCACGCCCTTGTCCTCCGGCGTATAGGTGCTCCAGAGATTGTACTTTTCCAGAATATATCCGAGATCACGCCGCCAGACGAAGCCGTGCAGCGGGCAGAGCATCTGAATGTCCAGACCTGCGATCTTCTTGAAGAGATTCTGCACCTGCACGCCGTATTTGCCGACGATGTTCGTATAGTACCGGCGCGCCTCCTTGAGATAGTCGCGGTCAAAATCCACCTCGTCGGCGAAGATCGCGCCGTTGAGCGCGCCGAAAACGCCGAAGGCGTCCGCGGTGAAGAGCGTGTGCGCGCTCTTGTCGTAGGTCATCATGACCTCCGGCCAGTGGATCATCGGGGCAAGATAGAACGTGAGCTCGTGCGCGCCCGTGGAGAGTACGTCGCCCTCCTTGACGAGCTGCATGTTCTTCACGGCGTCCTTGCCGAAAAACTGCGCGATCATCACGGCGGTTTTGTCGTTGCAGACGACCGTGGTTTCCGGGTGGCGCAGCAGCAGCTCCGAGAGCGTGGCGGAGTGGTCCGGCTCCATGTGGTGTACGATCACATAGTCGAGCGGCCGCCCGCCGAGCTCGTGCTCCAGATTTTCAAAGAAGGTGCGGCTCACGGCCTTATCGACCGTGTCGAAAAGGACGGTCTTCTCGTCCGTGAGAAGATAGGAGTTATAGGAAACGCCCGCCGGAACGGAATATACGCCCTCAAACATGGCGAGACGGCGGTCGTTCGCGCCGACCCAGACAAGATCCGACGCAATTTTTTTTGTGCAGTACATATACTACCTCCGTATTGAATTGGGTTACATAATTTAAATACAGATACAGTTTACCCGCTGAGGCGCGGAAACGCAAGTACCTTTCCGCCGAAAAAGACAATAGCGCGGATATGTTCGTTGACAAAATCTTTATACTGTGATATCACATAGTAGTATGCCGAAGTATATAAATTTCTTTATGTATCTGCGAAAGGATCGCATTCATGCAGGCTTTTTTGAAAACCGTTCTTCCGTATGTGTTCTGCATTCTCGCGGGCTATCTGGCCGGAGCGGTGAATTTTGCGTGGCTGCTGGCGAAGAAGCGCGGCTTTGATATCCGCACGAAGGGCTCCGGCAACGCCGGGACGACGAACGCCGGGCGGACGATGGGCTCGGGCGTCGCGGCGGTCGTGTTTCTGTGCGACGCGCTCAAATCGGCGCTCATGGTATGGCTGGCGGGATTCCTGTTCCACAGCTCGCCCTCCATCCAGACCGTGACGATGGCGGCGTGCGTGGCGGGGCATCTCTATCCGTTCTATCTGGAATTCCAGGGCGGCAAGGGCATCGCGGTGCTGCTCGGCAGCGCGCTCGCGCTCGACTGGCGGCTGTTTCTCATCCTTGTGGCGGGCGTCGCGGTCATCACGTTCATCACGGACTATATGTTCATCGGCACGCTCTCGGCGAGCGTGGGGTATCTCGTCTGGTGCATCCTCACGGGACGGAGCGGCTGGGATATTGCGATCATGGCCGCTACGGTCGCGCTCATCTTCTGGAAGCACCGGAAGAACTTCGCCCGCCTCGTCAAGGGCAAGGAGCTCGGCATCCGCGCGAGCTTCTTCAAGAAAAAATACCGCGTCGATAAAAAAGACTCCTGAGAAAATCGACCGCCGCGTTTCCGAAGCACCGGAAACGCGGCGGTCATTTTTTATTCTTCTTCCGGCTGCGGCGGCCGCGGTCTGCACACGACCGTGGCGAAGAGGAGCGCGAGCACGCACACCTGCACAAAGTAGACGTACCGGAAGCTCTGGTGGTAAACATACAGCACGGAGATGATGAGATTGCCGAGGAACGGCACGGCTGCGGAGCGGAAACGCTGCATACCGTTTTTCCGCCAGAAGAGCAGCAGCACCCAGAACGCGATCAGATACGCGCCCGTGCGCCAGAGCAGAATGTCCACCACGCTGTTCCGGGGCGTTCCGGTCAGCCGGAGGTAGGCTTTGGTGAAGAAGTTCTGCCGGTAATCGCGGAGCATGCCGTCGTCCGCATCATAGTAATCGGCCATATCGACGTACTGCGCCATCCAGTCCCGGTCGTACACGAGACAGAAGGATTTTGCGTTGAAGCTGTCTTCCGGCTCCGCGACATCCCAGAGAATGTCGCACCCGTCGATGCGGTCCTTTAGTATCACATCCGGATACTTGCATAGCGCTTCGCCGTAGACCCGGAGGATATCCGGCGTCGTTACCTCCGTCGGCGTATAGGGAACGCTCCCCTCCGGACGGCCCCAGTAATAGAAATCATGGCCGTAATAGCGGGCGTAATAATCGTGCCAGTCCTCGAGCGGGAGTGCCTTTTCCAAAATTGCGTCCGCTTCCTCGGAGAGCGGCAGATCCTTATTTACGCACGAGCCGACGGCGCAGAAAAGCGTCGTGAACGGCGAGAGCGACACCGGCGCAACATTGAGTGCCGTCATGACCGGCCCTTTGAACACGCCGAACGACACTGCCGCAAGCACCGCCGCCGCGAGCGCGCGGAGCTTCACCTGCTCATAGCGCCGGACGGTGAGCACGATACAGAGAACGATCATCGCCGCCGCGGGCGCGGCACCGTTGTGCCGCAGGAGGGACACGAGAAAGATGTCCAGCGCAAGACAGGCGTAAAACGGCCATTTCCGGCTGCGCGGCGTATCGAGCGCAAGCTGCAAAAGGAGATATGTACCCCACAGCAGCGCGAGCGTGAACGGAAAATCCTTTAGTACGTTCGTCCAGCTGAGCACCTGATTCGGCATCAGCGCATAGAAGCACCCGAGAAATACGAGCAGCGGCAGCGGCATGCCGCGGTCGTACCCCATCATGAGGAACGCGCACAGCACGAGCGAGAAAAGCAGCAGTTGCACCGCCGTGAGCGCGGCGGGATGCGGAAAGACCGTCAGAACAGCACGCATGAGCAGCGTATCCAGCACCGGATGATCGTCGCTCAGCGGGAGCTCACCCATCGCCTGACGGTATTGATAAACGGCGTCGAGCGGAAATCCGCCCGGCCATTCGACCCAGAGCACAAAGACCTGACAGAGAAGCAGGGCAATAAGAAGAACGCACAGCGCCTTCTTCCGGCTTCCCGGCTTCGGCAGCGTCCGGGGGCGGGCGGAGAACCATTCCAGCGCGAACAGCAGCAGCCGGATAACGGGGATGAACCAGAGAATACCGCTTAGCACATAGAAAAGCCCCGGCAGCGAAAAGTGCATCCTCGTGTTGCCGTCCAGAAAGAAGCGCTGCGCGAAGCTCGCAAGCGAGGCATAAACGGCGATTATCCCAATGGCGGCACGGGAGCCCTTTGCACGGTACTTTTCCATACAGCCGCTCTTCCGGTTGAAGCACCAGACAGAAGCGACCGTCAGCAGCAGGAGAAAGCCCTGCGTCAGATGCGTCGGCTGGATCCTGTCGCTCGTGAAAAAGAGAAACACAAAGTTTCCCATGAGAAGAAAGGCGAGCACTTTCTGCCGCTCTGTCCAGCCGCGTTTTTCCATGGGGCGGGCGAGAAACAGCAGCGCGAGCTGCGCAAAGTAGAACACAACGCACCACGCGCCGAGCGTATAGAGCAGCTTTTCCCAAAGCGCGTACATGTGCGAGCCTTCCAGCGGGAAGCGCACATGCGGCAGGAACGTGTTCCAGCCCGCGCCTACGAGCAGCGCGGCGAGCAGCGCCGCGGCGATCCGGCTTTGGAGCGGGAACGGCTTTCCCTCGGCGTATTTGCCCTTCAAAAAGCATGCCAGCACGCCCATGACCACAAAATAGCAGAAGATAAAGACTCTCTGCAATGAGGTTTCGAGCGTATGGAGGTTGACCAGAAAGGTGAGATAAAGCGCAGCCAGAACGATGGCCGGCAATGCGAGATAGTTTTTGCTTTTTTTCATAACCTGTACTCCGATAATGCGTTTCGGTCAGGAGACTTCATTGCGTCGGAAAATCTTTTTCAGAAAATCTCCGAGAATGCGGAGCGGCTTGGTGATCTTCCAACAGGTGGAGTTTTCGTAGCGATCGCATTCGCTTTTGTAGTATGTTAGAAGCTGCGCCGTATCACCGGGGAGAGATATGCCGTTGTCTCCGTGCAGCAGATCCCATGTGAAGTAGTGCTTCAAAACTTCGTATGTATAATCCGGAGCTGGACCATTATCCTTTCTTAGCCAACTGCCCTCGTAATGGTGCTCGCAGACACATCTCCCGTCGTGCATATTCACAGTCATACGATTGGCGCTGAATACACGGATGTTGCCTTCCAAAAGCTGTGATTTTCCGTTCAATTGCAGGTTCGTCCGTTTGATGAGAAGCTGCGTAAGACGGCGTGGGATCGTGAAGTCCTCTCCGGGACACTCTGTCAGATCGAAAGTGTCTTCTTCATACGAGCGGCGCAGTTCACCAATGAGCCCGCAGTTTTTTTCGGCACCCAAAATACCGGCGTGAATGAAGAGAGGCGTTTCAAAAGCAAAGAACGCTTTCGCATAGAGAAAACTTTCCGGCGGCTGATGAAGTTCCATGTCTGTATCCATGTAAACGCCACCGTGATCGTACAGCGCCTTTAACCGAAAATAATCGGAAACAAAGGCATACTGCTTCTTTTCGTACGCTTCTTCCACATATCGGTTTGTGTGAATGTTGCAATTGGATTCATTCCACTCCATGATCTCAAAATCCGGGGCGTACTTCTTCCAGGAATCCATGCATTTTTGAATGAGCTCGCTTTTCTCCCCGTTGCCGAACCAGCAGTAATGGATGATTTTCGGGATCGTGTCCAGATGCTCAAAATCCAGAAATGTCTCTTCACGGATCGCGTCGGCAATATAAGCGTTTCCGCGGAAATAGTCCCGGTTCCGGTCATAGTATTCCTTGGACTGCTTTGTGAAGTCATCGAGAAAATTGGTGCAGAAAAAGTTGAGGCTCCAGTATACCGCAAACTGTATTTCCTTTTCAAAGAGAGGGTTGGCGTGTTCGCGGATACGATCCCACGCGGCATAGCAGTCGAGCAGGCGCTTGTCGCCGGATTTTATCGACGTGATGGAACCGACGCGCTGGCGGTAGAAATAGAGCCCCTCGCGGAGATAGGAGACGTTTTTGGCCCAGCTCAGAAGGATCGGCGTTGTGGCGAGATCCTCGTAGAATCCGGCAGGGAAGCGGATGATATCGAAAAGCTCGCGCGCGACCAGCTTTGTGCAGATATTCACTGTGCCGTACTTGACGGAGTATTTCATAATATCCGGCCGTCCGGCGTCGGGAAACTCAACGGAGCGGACGAGCTCTTCCCGCCCGTCGTCCCAGAAGGCGATATAATCCGCCATCACGCAATCGGCATTGTGCTGCCGTGCGGCTTCATACATTTTTTTGAGCATATCGCAGTGGATAAAATCGTCGGAATCAACGAATGCGAGATATTTTCCGCGGGCTTTGCCGATACCGTAATTGCGCGCGTTGCCCAGCCCGCCGTTCGGTATGGTGAACGCCCGGATACGGTCAGAAAACTGATATACATAGTCATCGATGATCGTCTGCGACTTGTCTGTCGAGCCGTCATTAACGATAATGATCTCAAAGCTATCGAAAGTCTGTCCCACCACAGAGTCAAGGCACTCCGGGAGATAGTCAGCGGTGTTGTATACCGGGATAATGACGGAAATATCCGGCGTTTTGGAGGAGTAGATAGTTTGTGTGTGCATCACGGCGCGGCCTCTTTCTTCGGAGGTCTGGAAAAGTGCGTCCAGACTTTCTTTGATTCGTTCGTTGTTGTACGCATAGGAGCGAAGAGCAGTTCTCTTTTCTTCCAGCAATTTCCGGTCATCGTAAATGGCGGTCATTCCGTCTATAATCGACAAAAGGTCATTTTCTATAATCCAGCCGTATTCGTCCGGAAGCAGTTCCGCCACACCGCCGGTGCGGGTGGACAGCACCGGCGTTCCGGCGGTAAGGCTCTCTGCTACGGTGAGAGCGAGACCTTCGTATTCCGATAAAATCGCCGTTACGTCGGCGGCTCTCATGTAGGAATACGGGTTTTGCCGAAAGCCGAGAAAATGCACATTGTCCAGACCGTAGCGCTCCTTCTTCTGCAGAAGGGAATCGTATTCATATCCGCGTCCTAAAATCAGCCATTCAATATTCAATCCACGCTCTTTCAGTACTTTGGCGGCGTCCAGCATCCGGTGAAAGGCTTTCTGCTCTTCCAGCCGTCCGGGCAGAACAACGGTCAGCGAATTGGACGTTTTCTTAGAGAAAAGTTCCGCATCGACTGCATCGGCTGCCATAGCGCGGATTTTGTCAGAATCTACGAAATTGTATACTACCGTGCTTTTTTCTGCGTGTTCGGGGAAATACTTCAAAAAGTTGTTCCGGTTATGTTCCGAAACAAAAACGATCCTGTCATAGGCTGTGAGCAGCCGCCTTCTGCGCTCCGTATCGTCCTGCACGACGTTCTTCCAGACATCGTAATCGATGTGTATCCACTGGATCTTCTTTGCGCGGGTTTTGAGGTTTGCGATTTTTTCAAAGAAGGCTGAATTCTCAAACGGAACGACGATATAGTCGGCATCGGAAAAAGAGGCTCTTTGTGAGACCACGATTCCGTCAGCAAGCTCCGCGCGCACCGATGCTTCCGCTTTAACGGGAGAGTACAAAATGACCCCGTGGCCGCAGCTGCAAAGATAGTTGGCGATCTTAAACGTGGCGAAATGTCCGCCGCCTTTGTAGTTTATGTTGTCGACCGTAAAAATAATTTTCGCCATCCTTGGATCTCCTTCTATAGCTGAGTGATAAGTTTGATGAAGCCGTTGTCGTCGCTTGTAATTTTGCCGTACCGCCCGTCCTCCAGCATCTCCCTTACTCCGCCGACGTCGTTGGCGATGACCGGCACGCCGAGCGTTTTGGCCTCGTCGATCGTGACGGGCGTGCCCTCATACTCCGAAAAGAGCACGAGCGCATTGCACCGCGCGAGCAGGGGACACGGGTTTTCCATATATCCGGTCAGCGTCACGCACGGGCCGAGACCGAGCGCGTCGCGCCGCCGCCGGATATCCTCGTACAGCGGCCCGCTGCCGGCAAAGTACCAGCGGAACGCGAAGCCGCGCTTTTTCAGCTCCGCGGCGATATCGAGCAGCCAGTCATAGCGCTTTTCGCGCTCGAGCCGCCCGATGGTGATGAGATTGCAGACCCGCTCGTCCACCGGTACCGTGAGCGGCGCTTTGGCGCGCTCGCGTATCTCGCCGCGGAACACCGGGTTCGGCACGGCGAGCGTCTTGTCCGCGAACTGCGGATATACGGCGAGAAACTTCTCGCGCAGCGTCCTGTTGAGACAGACGATCGCATCGAACCGGCGATAGAGCGCGGCGTCGTTTTTCGTAACGGCGCGCGTCCATTCGTTCAGCTCCCGCCAGGCGGCGTAGTCCGTATGGATCCACTGGATCTTTCCCGGATGGCGGCGGCGCGAGACGAAATCGCGCATTTTGGAGGCCTCGCTCACGACGAAGATCGTGTCGAAGGACTCAAACGCCGCGGTCATGTTCCGGCGCAGCAGCGCTTTCGGCAGCACAGACTCGAGCCCGATGTGCGCAAGCACCGCGTAGGCGAGCCGGAGAAGCTTTCCGGCGAGGGATACGTCCCCGTCGCGCAGCACCTGCCGCGTCGGGCGCGAGAGCAGCCGCAGCCCACCTCCGTCGGGGATCTCGAGCAGCCGGAACTCCTGTCGGAGCGCGGCGTCCCGGCACGGCTCAGCGGAATAGAGCCATACCTCCGCTACGCCGGACACGGCGCGCGCCTGCGCGAGCGCCGCGGCACGGGCGCCGCTCGCGTAGTTTATATCGTCGAATACATAGAGAGCCTTTTTCGTGTCGTTTTCCAATAGCGCTTCCAGTGTGTCCCGGGATGTTTCGGCGGCTGGACGTTTCGCGTCCCGGCGCATCGTCTCCGCCGCGCCGCCGGTGAGAAAGGCGCGGAGGCTTTCGGTGATCTCTTCATCGGAAAAGCCGCAGAGGACGCCGTTTTTGCCGTCTTCGATCTGTTCGAGTGCGCCGGAGGTGCGCGTTGCGATCACCGGCACGCCGAGCGCCTTTGCTTCCGTGATGACCATCGACCACGATTCATGGTCGGAGAGGACGCACACGGCGTCGGCGCGGCGCATCACGCCGTAGGGGTTGTCGAGCGGGCCGGTCAGCGTGAAATAGTCTTCAAGCCCCGCATCCCGCACCGCAAGCCGGAGCTTTTCCACGAGCGGGGCGTTGGCAAGCGAGCCGATGTTCACCCAGCGAAACCGCAGCCCCTCGGAAAAGAGCCGCTGCATCGCCGCGACCTGCCGCAGATGGTTTTTCTCCTCACGCACGTTTGCGACCGTCACGAGCAGCGGCAGACCGTCCTCCGGCAGAGAGACGGGCAGCGCTTCCCCACTCATGGCGATGATCTTCTCACTGTCCACGCGGTTCGGAAGCACGGCCGAGCGGGAGGCGAGCTGCGGATATTTTTTCACCGCCCCCTCCATCGAGTGGCGGGAGGCGAAGAGAAAGCCGTCGAACTGCGCTTCAAAGCGCAGGATGTCCGGGTGGAGAAAGGCGGCCTTGTCCATGTCTGCGTGGATCCAGACATATTTGCGCCGTGCCGCGGCATAGCGCGCGCAGAGCGCGCTCGAAAACCACTCGCCGTAGGAAATGGCGGCGTCGTAGTATTGGTTTTGCAGATAGCGGATGGCGCCGCGGCGGAACGGCTGCGTGCCGGTGAGCTTCCGCTCAAGCTTGAAGACGGCCTTTTTCACGAACGCGGTCTTTTTTTCGTTTTCGGCCACGTTGATGACGTGTACCCAGTCCGGGATCTCCGGTATGAGGGAGAGACTGCCCGGCAGGTCGATCATATCAAAGATGAGAAGATCAACGTCAAAGCGCGCGCTGTCCATCGTGCGCAGAAGATTCACGAGCGCCGTTTCCGCGCCGCCCCTGAAGAACTGATTGATGATAAAAAGGACGCGCTTTTTCTTCGGTGCGGCGGTACTCATGCGCGCATATACTCCCCGCACACGGCGTCCGCGTCGCCGAGCATGCGCATATGGCCGTGCTCGAGCCAGAGAGCCTTTTTGCAGATCTTCTGCACCTGCTCGATCGAGTGGGAGACGAAAACGACCGTTGCGCCGGATGCGATCATCTCCTGCATGCGCGCGAAGCTCTTCTCCTGAAATTTATAGTCGCCGACGGCGAGGATCTCGTCGATGATGAGAATGTCCGGCACGTTCATCGTCGCAATGGCAAAGCCGAGACGCGCCACCATGCCGGAGGAATAGTTCTTCACGGCGGTGTCCACAAAGTCCTGCAATTCGGCAAACTCGATGATCTCGTCGAACCGCTCGGACATATACGCGCGGCTGTAGCCGAGGATCGCGCCGTTGAGATAGATGTTCTCGCGCGCGGAAAGGTTGGCGTCAAAGCCCGCGCCGAGCTCGATGAGGGGAGCGATGCTCCCATAGGTCTCCACCGTGCCCTTGGTCGGCTTCAAAATGCCGGAGACGATTTTCAAAAGCGTGCTCTTGCCGGAGCCGTTCAGCCCGACGATGCCGAGAGAATCGCCCTTTTCAAGTGTGAACGATATGTCCCGCAGCGCCCAGAACTCCTGAAAATGGAGCTCCCGGCGCACGGCCTTGATGAAATATTCCTTGATGCTGTCGATCTTCTCCGAGCTGAGATTGAACATCATCGAAACATCGTTGACTTTGATAACGCTGCCCATGGCGCACCTCCGCTCAGACATACAGGACGAACTTGTCCTGCTTTTTATAAAATACGAAAAGCCCCAGCGCGAGCATCAAAAGCCCCAGACACAGGCAGAGAAGGTTTTCCTTCAGACTGGGGAACACGCCGTAGAGCACGATGGAGCGCATGTAGGTGACAAGATGGTACATCGGGTTGAGCTGCATGAGCTTCAACACGGCGTCCGGCAGGATCTCCACGGGGTAGAAGATGGGCGTGAAGTATGTCCACGCGAGAATGAACACGCTGTAGAAATGCGCGATATCGCGGAAAAACACCGTGACCGCCGAGAGCAGGATGCCGAGCCCGACGGAGAAGAGGAACGTATAGAAAATGGGGATCGGGAGCAGCAGGAGCGTCGCGTGGAACGGCGCGTCGGTAATGAGCATCACGATGAACATCGCAATGAGCGAAAACCCGAGATTCACAAGCCCCGAAAGCACATTCGAGAGCGGGAAAAGGTACTTCGGGATATAGACCTTTTTGATGAGGGAGGCGTTGGATATGATCGAGTTGAGCGCGGTCGTCGTCGATTCCGAATTGAACGCAAAGATGAGCGAGCCCGAAAGATAATAGATCGGGAAATTCGGGATATTCTGCTTGAAGAGCGTGGAAAAGACGATCGTGATGACGACCATCATCAGCAGCGGGTTGAGCACCGTCCACACGAGCCCCAGCGCGGAATGGCGGTAGCGCACCTTGATGTCGCGCACCACAAGCTCGCGCAGCAGCGGCGTGAACCGGCGAAAGCCCTCCATTTTTTCTTTTACGTAGCCTTTGTTGAATGCCATGATCCGGTATTCCTCACTTTTTCGTATCGCGGCTCTGCAGCTTCCACTGCAGCCGCTTTACCGAGCGCATCATGCCGCGCGGAACGCACGCCATGATGAGCGGTTTGACAAGATAGATGTAATCCGAAGCCGGGGAGCCCATCGCGCGCAGTCCGCGCGCGCGGACGCGAACCTCATACATGCGGGTCCTGGCATTGTGACGGAGATAGGCTTCCTGCGGTTCGTACACCGAGTAAAGGATCTCCTGTAAGTTTTCCCCGATCACGCCGTTGGCGGCAAGCCGCATGACGAGATCATAATCCTCCGTGCGGCGCGTTTCGGGGGAGGTGCTGTAGCCGTTCACGCTCTCGAGCACGGCGCGGCGGAAGAGCATCGTCGGGTGGAAGAAGGGATTCTTCTGCGCGATGATGTGCTTCGTGATCTTCTGCGGAAACTGCCGCGTGCTCCATACGCCGGTATCGTCGAAAACGCGCACGCCGCACGCGGCGTAGGGCGCGCCGGACGAGAGCAGAAAGTCCATCGTCCGCTCGATGCGGTCAGAGTCGGAAACATCGTCGGCGTCCTGCCGGGCGATGTATGCGCCCTGCGCGCGCGCAAGGCACTCGTTGAGCGAAGCGCCGAGACCGAGATTTGTTTTGTTTTGGAAGATCGTGACGCGCGCATCCTGCGCGGCAATGCGCTGCATGATGCGCCATGTATCGTCCGTGGAGGCGTCGTCGCAGAGGATGAGCTCCAGATCGCGGTACGTCTGCGCCAGAACGGACGCCGCCGCCTTTTCGAGCGTGGGAGCGCCGTTATATACGCTCATGAGAACGGAAACGAGTCCGGCATCGCAGTTGGGCATTTTTTCCCACCTCCGGGTTAGTATAAACGTATCAGAGGCATAAAAACCCTTTATAAAGGTAACACTTTTGCGCGATGATAGCAAGCAGTATGTTTTTCCTGTACGGAAAAACCGCCGGAAAGAGTCATTTTCCCGGTTGACAAGCGGATATTTCGTGATAGAATGTATAAGATTTTTGGGCTATGACGAAGCAAGCCGCGCTGATACGGTCTACAGAGAGAGGGGGAGGCTGAAAGCCCCTCGTCCGGCGCCGCGGCAGCCACTTTTGAGCCTTCGCGCGAAGAGCGCGGCGGTTCGCCTCCGTTATCGGGCGCACGAGATACGGCTGGCGTCAGCGCTTAAAGCCGCAATCAGGGTGGTACCGCGTGGAATGTTTTTCCCCGCCCCTGTTTTTCGGGGGCGGGGTGTATTTGTTTTTGGAGGTTAGTATGAAAAATTTCGGACTCAATGAGCTGCGGGAGATGTATCTCTCCTTCTTTGAGACAAAAGGTCATCTGCGTCTGCCCAGCTTCTCGCTGATCCCCCGCAACGACCCCTCGCTTCTGCTCATCAACGCCGGCATGAGCCCCATGAAAACATGGTTCACCGGGGAAGAAGAGCCGCCGCGCCGCCGCGTGACGACCTGCCAGAAGTGCATCCGCACGCCCGATATCGAGAACATCGGCAAAACGGCGCGCCACGGCACCTACTTTGAAATGCTCGGCAACTTCTCCTTCGGCGATTACTTCAAGCGCGAAGCCATCCACTGGGCGTGGGAATTTCTGACCTCCCCCGACTGGGTCGGCATCGATCCCGACCGGCTGTACCCGAGCGTCTATCTCGATGACGACGAGGCATGGAACATCTGGCACAACGAGATCGGCATCGCCCCGGAGCGTATTTTCCGCTTCGGCAAGGAGGATAACTTCTGGGAGCACGGCAGCGGTCCGTGCGGCCCCTGCTCCGAGATCTACTACGACCGCGGCGAGAAATACGGCTGCGGCAAGCCCGGCTGCACCGTGGGGTGCGACTGCGACCGGTATATCGAGATCTGGAACATCGTGTTCTCCCAGTTCAACAACGACGGTCAGGGCAACTACACCGAGCTTGCCCAGAAGAACATCGACACCGGCATGGGTCTTGAGCGTCTTGCGGTCGTCTGCCAGGACGTGAATTCCCTCTTCGACGTCGATACCGTGATGAACATCACCCACAAGGTGAGCGAGATCACCGGCGCGCACTACGGCGAGACGAACGCGAAGGACGTGTCTCTCCGCATCATCACCGACCACATCCGCTCATCGACCTTTATGATCTGCGACGGCGTTCTCCCCTCCAACGAGGGCCGCGGCTACGTGCTGCGCCGTCTGCTCCGCCGCGCCGCCCGCCACGGACGTCTGCTCGGCGAGAAGGAGCCGTTCCTTTATAAAGTCTGCGATACCGTCATCCACGAGAACCGCGGCGCTTACCCCGAGCTTACCGAGCGGCAGGAGTACATCACCGGCGTCATCCGCTCCGAGGAGGAGAACTTCTCCCGCACGATCGACGGCGGCATGGCCATCTTCGCCGGCATGCTCGCCTCCCACAAGGAAAAGGGCGAGACCGTGTTCTCCGGCGCCGACGCCTTCAAGCTCTACGATACCTACGGCTTCCCGCTGGATCTCACGAAGGAAATGGCGGCGGACGAGGGCATGACGGTCGATGAGCCCGCGTTCCAGACCCTGATGAAGGAACAGCGCGAGCGCGCCCGCGCCGCCCGCAGTTCCGATGAGACCGCCTGGGCGGGACTCGATCTCGGCCTGGACAATCTCCCCACCAAGTTCACCGGCTACGAGCGTCTGCACGACGACTGCACCATCCTCGCCATCGTTGCCGAGGACGAGCTGCGCGAGCGCGTCGGCTCCGGTGTACACGCGAGCATCGTTCTTGACAAAACACCGTTCTACGCAGAAATGGGCGGCCAGAGCGCCGACCATGGCCTGCTCATTCTCAAGGACGCCGTCTTTGAGGTGCACGATGTGCAGAAGAACAAGGCCGGCAAGGTGCTGCACCACGGCGTGATGGTCTCCGGCAATCTCGCCGTCGGCGACAAGGTGAACGCCTGCGTCGATACCGGCCGCCGCAAGGCGATCATGCGCGCCCACAGCGCCACCCACCTGCTGCACAAGGCGCTGCGCACCGTTCTCGGCGACCATGTCCATCAGGCCGGTTCGCTCGTTGAGCCCGACCGTCTCCGCTTTGACTTTACCCACTTCTCCGCCATGAAGCCCGAGGAGATCGCCTCCGTCGAGCGCATGGTGAACGAGGCCGTGCTCGAAGGCTTCCCCATCACCGTGAAGGAGATGCCCGTCGCGGAGGCACGCAGTATCGGCGCAATGGCGCTCTTCGGCGAAAAGTACGGCGACGTTGTCCGCGTCGTCGATATGGGCGATGGTTACTCCGTGGAGTTCTGCGGCGGCACGCACCTCGACAATACCGCGAAGGTCGGCTCGCTGCGCATCGTGAGCGAGTTCTCCGTTGCGAGCGGCGTGCGCCGTATCGAGGCCATCACCGGCCAGGAAACGCTCAAATTCATGGAGAACAACACCCGTCTGCTTATGACGCTCTCCGAGCGTCTCAAGGCCAAGCCGGAGGAGCTGCTCACCCGCGCCGAGGCGCGCACGAGCGAGATCCGCGAGCTGCGCTCCGAGCTCGAAAAGTTCCGCGGCCGCGAAATGCTCTCCAACGCCGAGAGCTTCCTCGCCAGCTCCAAGAAGGTCGGCCCGCTGCACGTGTTCACCGGCGTCGTGCCGGTCGATACGCCGGATAACCTCCGCAAGATCGGCGACTTCCTGCGCGACAAGGACGAGAGCATCGTTGCGGTGCTCGCCGCCGTGCGCGACGGAAAGATCACCTTCCACAGCGTGTGCGGCAAGGCGGCGATCGCTGCCGGCGTCCGCGCGGGCGATATCATCCGCTCCGTCACCGCCATCTGCGGCGGCAAGGGCGGCGGCAAGCCGGATTCCGCCATGGGCGGCGGCGCCGATACGCTCAAACTCGACGACGCTCTTGCTACCGTGGACGATTTCGTCGCCGGAAAGCTGAACTGAATTTTTCAAAAGCCGCCGCATTGCGGCGGCTTTTGCCCATTATGTGAAAGGAGCACTATTATGAACGACTGCCTTTTCTGCAAGATCATCGCCGGGGAGATCCCGTCCGCGAAGGTGTATGAGGACGAGCACGTCTACGCCTTCCGCGACATCAACCCCCAGGCCCCGACGCACATTCTCGTTGTGCCGAAAGAGCACATCGGCTCCGCCGCGGAGCTGACGGAGGAAAACTCCGCGGCCGCCGCGCGCTGCCTCGTCGCCGCGGCGAAGATCGCCGAGCGCGAAGCGCTGACCGGCGGCTACCGCATCGTATCCAACGTCGGCTCCGACGCCGGACAGACCGTGAAGCATCTCCACTTCCACATCCTCGGCGGCAAGCGCCTGGACGACACGATGGCGTAAAGGGCACGGAAAAACGTACAAGAGCGGAGCAGAGCCCCGCCACTACAGGAATATCTGCATTGCGCCCGCGGGCGGGGCTCTGCTCCGCCCGCGGGAAGAAATTGGTTTACCGCAAACCCAATCGCCTCCCTTTGCACAAGGGAGCATTTTTAAACATGAAAAACCAACCGTATGGTTGGAAAAACTAAGCGGAACGCAACCGTTTGGTAGCATCAACTCGGGTGATTGTATGTATTTTCCGCGTCTGTACGAGCTTCGGGAAGACCATGATCTGACACAAAAGAAGATCGCCGAATATCTGACCATGCATCCGGAGGTCTACCGCCGGTACGAAGCCGGTATCCGGGAGATCCCGGTCTGGGCGGTGATCCGGCTCGCGGAGCTGTATCACGTTTCCACAGACTATCTGCTCGGCCTGACGGATGAAAAGAACGGCCATGCGTAAAGCGGCGCTGCTCTGCGGGACGCTGTCCCTTGCCGTTTTCGTATCCTTTTATCTCCTGCCGGAGAGCGTTCTGCTCCCGGCGGCGGGCGTCTGCGCGCTTCTTTCCGCGCTTTCGCTGCTGCTTCCGCGCGGAAAGGGCCGGATCCGCGCGCATCTCGCGCTGCTCGGCGCGGCGATCGGGCTTTTCGCCTTTTTCGTGCAGGAGCATTTTCTCGCCGCGCCATCGGACGCGCTCGCCGGGGAAAAGCGCGTGATCTCCGTGCGCGTGACGGACTACCCGGACATTTACGATACGAGCGAATACATAACGGTGCGTGTCCGAGACCCGGACCTGCCGGGCGTGAAGTGCCGCATCGCCTCCTACGATACGGAAAATTTCACCGCGCTCACGCCGGGCGACGAGCTTTCCGTCCCGGTAAAGCTGCTCCCGGCGCGCGAGCGCAACGGGCAGAGCGTGGATACCTACGCCGCGCAGGGCATCTTCCTTCGCGCTACGGCGACCGGCGCGCCGGAGATCACCGGACGCTGGGACTTTTCGTTTCTTTATGCGCCGAAGGCGCTCTGCCGCGCCATCGGGGAGATCTGCCAAAGCGTGTTCCCGCCGGATGTGCAGCCGTTTCTCACGGCGCTCCTTACCGGCGACAAGACCGACCTTTACGACGACGGCGCGCATTACTACGCCCTTGCCGACGCGGGGCTCGCGCACGTCGTGGCGGTGTCCGGCATGCACATCGCCTTTCTCATGGGCTTTCTCTTTCTGCTGATCGGGCGGCGGCCGTGGGCGGTCGCGGTGAGTCTGCCGGTGCTGCTGCTCTTTGCGGCAATGACCGGCTTTACGCCGTCGGTGACACGCGCGGCGGTCATGCAGTTCTTCCTTCTCGCCGCCCCGCTCTTCGGCCGGGAGAGCGACGGCGTAACGTCGCTTTTGACGGCGCTTACCCTGCTGCTCCTTCTCAATCCCTCCGCCTGTGCGAGCGTCAGTCTGCAATTGAGCTTCTCCTCCGTGGCGGGTATCTGGTTTCTTTCCGATCGGATGTACCGCGCGCTCAGCCGGCGGATCGAAGACCTGAAGATCGCCGAAAACCGGCACGCCCGGCGCGTTCTTCTTTTCGCCGCGGGCTCGGTTTCGAGCAGCATCGGCGCGATGGCACTCTCCGCGCCGCTCACGGCAGTGCACTTCGGCTCGGTGTCGGTCGTGTCGCCGATATCGAACATCCTCTGCCTGTGGATCGTTTCGGCGGTCTACATCGGCGGGTACATCATCGTGCTGCTCGGCGCGTTTCTGCCCGGCGCCGCGGCGCTGGCCGGAAGCGTTCTCGCGTGGGACGTGCGGTATATTTACGCGGTGTCCGGCTTCCTCTCGCGCCTCCCGTGCGCGAACGTTTATGTGCGCAATCCGCTCTTTCTCGGCTGGCTCGCGCTCGTATACGCGCTCTTTTTCGCCGCGTGGCTGCGCTCTCGGAAAACCGGGCGCTTCCGCGCTCTCGCGCCGATATGCGTTTCACTCGCGCTGCTCTTTGCCGCCGCGGGCATTACGAGACTCCAATGGAGCGATACGCTCCGTCTCACGGCGCTCGACGTCGGGCAGGGGGAATGCATCGTTCTCACGAGCGGGGAGCATGCCGCGGTGATCGACTGCGGCGGAAGCTGGGTCACGCACGACGCCGGGAAAAGCGCCGTACAGTTTCTCGGCGGCGAGTGCCGGAAGAGCATCGACGCGCTCATCCTTACGCACCTCCACACCGACCACGCCAACGGTGCGGCGCAGCTCTTATCCCGCGTGCGCGTCGGCACGCTCTATCTGCCGCGCGAAACGGAGGAAACATCTCTGCTCGCGGAGATACTGAATGCCGCGGAGCGGCAGGGAACACGGGTGGAATATGTGACGGAGAATATGGCGCTGCCGCTCGGCACGGCGGGGCTTGCCGTCTGGTCACCGCTGCTGCCGGAATCCGACGACGCGAACGAAAACGGCCTCATCATTGCGGCCTCGCAGGATGATTTTGAGGCGTTCATCCTCGGCGACGCGCCGTCCAAGGCGGAAAAGGCGCTCATAGCGAGCGCGCCGATGCCGGACGCCGAGGTGCTGTTCGTTGCGCACCACGGCTCGAACACATCCACCTGCAAAGAGCTTCTGGAAGCGATCACGCCGGAAACGGCGGTCATTTCCGTTGGGTATAATACGTACGGCCATCCGACGCAGAAGGTTCTCGACCGGCTGGCAAAATATGAGATCACCGTGCTGCGCACGGATACCGACGGCGAGATCACCATCGCCGCCGGGGAAGGGTAAAACGCTATGGCAAAACCGTCCTTCGGCAAAAAGGAAACGCCGCTCGACTACGGCGCACTTGTAAAAAATCTCCGCGACAAAGGCCCGGAAAAGCTCTATCTTCTCTGGGGCGAGGAGGACTATCTTCTCGCGGACTTCGTTTCGCGCCTGCGCGCCGCGTGCGTCGGCGCGGAGGGAGACGAGTTCAACGCAAAGCGCATCGACTCTCCCGCGCCTGCGGCGAACGACATCGCCGAAGCGCTCGACGCCATGCCGTTTTTCGGAGACAGGACGTTCGTGGAGCTGCGCGGATTTGACGTGAACAAGTGCCGTGACGAGCGCACCACCGCGCTCTTTGCAGACATTCCGGACTGGTGTACCGTTGTCATCACGCTCCCGACGGGTATGGAGCCGGACGGACGGCTCTCATTTATCAAGCAGCTCAAATCCGCGGGCAAGGCCGTGAACTTCACGGCGCAGACCGGCACGCCGCTCAACAACTGGATCGCGCGCCGCTTTGAGGCCAACGGCAAGCGCATCGACCGCGACGCCGTGGACCGGCTCGTGTTCCTCTCCGGCGATCTTATGAACCGGCTCATCCCGGAGATCGCAAAGATCTGCGGCTATGTCCCCGGAGACCGCGTCACGGCGCAGGACGTTGAAAAGCTCGCGCATCACATCCCGGAGGCGAACGCCTTCCAGATGACCGAGGAGATCGCCCGCCGGAACTACGACGGCGCGGCGGCCAAGCTCGCGGAGCTTTTCGCCGGGGACGCCGAGCCCATCGAGATCATGGGCGTGATCGGCTGGCAGGTGCGGCAGCTCTATGCCGCGAAGATCGCCGAGAAGAGCGGGCGCGGCGTGCCGTTTCTTATGGAGATCCTCGGCACGTCGAGCGAGTACCGCGCGCGGAAGATCGCCGAAACCGCGGCAAAGTTTTCGCTTCCGGCGCTTACGAACGGCGTGCGCCTGTGCGCGGAGTGCGCCATGAAGCCGCGCGAAAACGGCGCGATCACAGACGCCGAGGCAATCAAGGAATTTCTGATCCGCTTTGCGATGGAGAGCCGCCGTGCTTAAGATCAAGGAAGCCATTGTCGTCGAGGGACGGTACGATAAGATCGCCCTTGAACCGCTCGTCGATACCGCGATTTTCACGACCGACGGGTTCGGTATATTCAAAAACAAGGAAAAGCTCGCCCTGCTCCGGCGTGTGGCCGAGCAGCGAGGGCTCATCGTCCTCACGGACGCGGATGGCGCGGGGCTCGTCATCCGCAACCGTCTGCGCGGCGCGATAAGCGCGCAGTATCTCAAGCATGCCTACATCCCGGACGTGGTGGGCAAGGAGCGGCGCAAAAAAGCGCCCTCGCGCGCCGGGACGCTCGGCGTGGAGGGCATGAAGCCGGAAATTCTGGAAGAGGCGCTGCGCCGCGCCGGGGCGGTGTGCGATACGGAGACGCGCGGGCGCGTCACCAAGGCCGATCTCGCCGCTCTCGGTCTCTCCGGCGGGGCGGACAGCGCCGCGCGGCGGAAAGCTCTGCAGAAAAAGCTCGCGCTGCCGGAGAATCTTTCGGCCAACGCCCTGCTCGACGCGGTCAACTCGCTCTATATACGGGATGAATTTCTATCGGCGGCGCGCTCTTTCGAGCACGAAGGCCGCGGCATTGCCGAGCAGGAGAAAGCCGCCGGAGGCGGTCTCAAGCTCGGCGGCGAGCCGGTAGAGAGCATAGGTGCGCGGCGCGAGCTCTCCGATATGTAAAAGAAGGATTACCGAGCAGAAGAGCATCGCGCAGCTCACGCAGAGCGTCCCGCGCACCATGCCGAAGGCCTCCTCGCTCAGCGGGGAGAAAAGACGTTTCATAAAATCACCGCTTCCATTGTACCCGCGCAGCGCATTGCGCCGCAACGGACAACATATGGAAACGGTGGCTTTTTCTGCTTTTTTGTAACCGTATCTTGTCTTGTGACGGCGCGCGGCGTATGATATAATATGCTGAAAAATGTTTCTTTCAGGGGGTAACACCGTATGAAATGCCCGTTCTGCGGCTATGCGGAAAGCAAGGTCATCGACTCCCGCCCGGCGGACGAAGGCGCGTCCATCCGGCGGAGAAGAGAATGCCTCGCCTGCCAGCGCCGGTTCACAACGTATGAGGTCATGGAGCGTCTGCCGCTCGTCGTCGTCAAGCGCGACGGCAGCCGCCAGACGTTCGATAAAAATAAGCTCATCAACAGCATGCTCAAAGCGTGCGAAAAGCGCTCCGTCGCCCTCGGCGATCTTGAGCGCATCGCCAACGAGATCGAGCAGGAGCTGCAGAACCGGCTCGAGCGCGAATGCCCGACGAGCGAGATCGGCGAAATGGTCATGAAGCGGCTCAAATCACTCGACGAGGTCGCCTACGTCCGCTTTGCCTCGGTCTACCGCCAGTTCAAGGATATCAACACCTTCATGGAAGAGCTGACGCATCTTCTGGAGGACAAGGCTTAAAATACGCTCCGGAAGCTCACGTGCTCCATGGAGCCGATGCTCTGCAGATGCGCTTTGAGACATTCGATGGCGCTCTCGGCTGCGTCGGCGTCGTGCGTGAGGATCGGCTCGAGCGCGGCGTAAAAGGCGTCGGTCGCCGAATCCACCTCTGCGTGGCGGATCATGATGTGCGTGTAGTTCTCCGCGCCGTACCAGAGCTCGATGGCTTCGCGCAGCGAGGCCTCCGCGGCGTCGTAGTCCTCCGCGCGGCAGTATGTGAGCGCTTTGTCCGCGCTCGCCGTGAGAGAGCCGGTGAGAGAATCGATGTGCGCAATGTTCCACGCTGCCGCGCCGAAGAGCAGCGCGAGCAATACAGCCGCGGCGATAGCTTTTTTCATGGACTTTTCTCCCGTTTGGCAAAGTAGACGTTTCCGGTCGTATCACAGGTGAGCAGAAACACCTGTTCGGGGCTTTTCACACCCTGCCGGCGGCATTCGCCGCGCAGCCATTCCTCCGTTTTGCCGCATTTGCGAAGATTTTCGCGCAGCACCGTCCCGTCGCTGATGAGAATATAGGGGTAGCCCGTCTCCGGCTCGGCGCAGCGGAGCTGCCCGGCGGTAACGGGGCGCTCCGCGGGCGTGAGGATAACGTTGAGCGTGCCGTCCGTCTCCAGAATGGCGTACTCGACCGTCGATAGGTCGGTAACGCTCTGGCGGCGCAGCTCCTCGGTCAGCTCGTCCACGGAAAACCGGCAGCGGTGCATCTCCTTCTGGTTGATCGTGCCTTTTTCGATGAGAAAGCACGGCTTGCCGAAGAGTGCCGCGCGCAGCTTCTGGCTGCGGAGCGTGACGCCGGAGAGAATGAGCTCCAGACAGAAAAGCGTCAGAATGGATACGAGACCGTTCATCAGCGGGATACCGATATCCTGCAAAGGCAGCGACGCTAAGTCCGCCACCAGCACGGAAACGACCAGCTCCGATAGCTCCAGCTCGCCGAGCTGCCGTTTTCCCAGAATGCGCATGCACAAAAGCAGCACCGTAAAAATGATGATGGTGCGAAACATTACAATAGCCATAGAAATATTTTGACCCAAGGAGAGTAAATTATGAGCGAAGAAAAAAAGATCGGCGGGCGCGCCTTCGGTGAGACGCTGAACGTCGAAAAGTTCATCGAAGAGCAGGTCGCGCTCATCCGTGAGCAGGTCGGCGACGGCAAGGTGCTTCTGGCCCTGTCCGGCGGCGTGGACAGCTCCGTTGTGGCGGCGCTGCTGCTCCGTGCCATCGGCGATCAGCTCTACTGCGTGCATGTGAACCACGGTCTCATGCGCAAGGGCGAGAGCGAGCAGGTCATCAAGGTCTTCCGCGAAGAGCTGGGCGCCAATCTCACCTACGTGGACGCGACCGACCGCTTCCTCGATAAGCTCGCGGGCGTTTCGGAGCCCGAGCGCAAGCGCAAGATCATCGGCGAGGAGTTCATCCACGTTTTCGAAGAAGAGGCCGCCAAGCTTCAGGGCATCCATTTCCTCGGCCAGGGCACGATCTACCCCGACATCGTCGAGAGCGACAAGGGCGTCAAGGCGCACCACAACGTCGGCGGTCTGCCCGAAAAGCTCGGCTTTGAGCTCGTCGAGCCGGTGAAGTACCTCTTCAAAGACGAGGTCCGTCAGGTCGGCGAGGCGCTCGGCCTGCCGCACAGCATGGTGTGGCGTCAGCCGTTCCCCGGCCCCGGTCTCGGCGTCCGGTGCATCGGCGCGATCACCCGCGACCGTCTCGCCGCCGTGCGCGAGTCCGACGCCATCCTCCGCGAGGAGTTCGCAAAGTCCGGCATGGACGCGAAGGTCTGGCAGTACTTCACGATCGTCCCAGACATCCGCACCACCGGCGTCGTGGACGGCAAGCGCACCGAGCTCTGGCCGGTCATCATCCGCGCCGTGAACACCACCGACGCCATGACCGCGAGCGTCCCCCGTCTTGACTGGGAGCTTCTCGAGACCGTCACGCGCCGCGTGCAGGCCGAGGTCCCCGGCGTCAGCCGCGTCCTCTACGACCTCAGCCCCAAGCCCCCCGCGACCATTGAGTGGGAATAATGCCCGAAAGGCTGAAAAGCCCGTAAACACTGGATTTTTTGAGCCTTGATGCCCCTCGCGGCAACGATTTGGCAACAGAATTTTATTATTCACAAGAAAAGAGCTATCTGATTTCAAATGAAGTCAGATAGCTCTTTTGACGTGCATTGTTAGACAGCGTCAAAGATACTTGTCCAAAGTGCAGATAGATGGTACACCAGTACTGAACTGTTCGATGTTGAAATTGATTTTGCTTTTTTATTGGCAACACAAAATCACATCATTTACACCAGAGGAATCGTTCGTATGGATATATTCTTTGATCAAAGCTTAATTGGCAATTATCACAGCAAGTCACAAATTATTCGCGTTCTTACTGAAACGTGGGCGCAGAACAATATTTACTGCCCGCGTTGCGGATACCATAAAATTCTTCATCTTCCTAATAACAGTGCTGTTGCCGATTTCTATTGCCCCATTTGCAAAAATGAATACGAACTTAAAAGCAAAAGCGGTGCCATTGGTCACAGGATTGCAGATGGAGCCTATGATACCTTCATTCAAAGAATTACAAGTAATAACAACCCTGACTTTTTTATTCTGAGCTATAACGTGAATATGTCGTGCGTAGATAATCTGTGGATTGTTCCAAAACATTTTTTCATCCCATCAATTGTTGAGAAACGAAAACCGCTATCTGACACAGCGAAACGAGCAGGCTGGACAGGGTGCAATATTCTTTTTGATGAGATTCCGATACAAGGTCGAATCAGCATAATTCAAAACCGAATCATGCTTGATAAAAATTCCGTTATCACGCAAGTACGGCAATCAACATTTTTAGATGCGCACAGTCTTGATGCACGAAGTTGGCTATTTGACGTATTGGGCTGTATCAACGAAATTCCAAGTCAAGTCTTTTCATTAAATGATGTTTATGCTTTTGATGGCTTCCTATCTAAAAAGCACCCGCAAAATCATAACATCCGTCCCAAAATTCGTCAGCAATTGCAAATCCTACGTGATCAGGGTTTCGTTGAGTTTGTTGAGCGAGGACTCTACCGAAAAAAGTCGAGATGACCGCTTGTAATTGACAGCACCCCTGATAGCTCTTTGATAGCAGAAAGTCGGATACTCCATAAGATTGGGATAATTGGCATCATAGTTACCCTTCATGATGAAGTATTTTCCGCACCGTTTGCACTTTCGAAAACGGGCCTTTCGTATGCCGTTCAGGAACGGTTTTCTTTGGCTGCCTTCTGCCGTAGCTTTTCGAGCGCGGCGGCGTCGATCTGATTGACGGTTACAAACTTTCCGTCATAGAACACCGCCCGGTTGTTGAACGCACAGGGCAGGGATTTTGCCTTTTCGAGCGTGTCCACATGGACGAACTGCGCGGCGAGCCGCGCGCGCTTTGCCTCCACGCCCGGATGCACCGTTTTCAGGCGGATGACGCAGCAAAGGTGCTCTGAGCCGCTATCCTCCGGCGTCAGATTTACAAATTCTCCGTCCATACCGCTGCACTGTTCAGCCGAGATGCTTCTGGAAGAAGCTCACGTCCAGATATTTTCCGAATTTGAAGGCGACAGCGGGCATCACGCCGATCTCCGTGAAGCCATTCTTGCGGTGGAAGCGCAGCGAGCCTTCATTGTCGGACGTGATGATGGAGATGAGATTTTCTATGCCGCGCTCGCGCCCCAGCCGTTCGATCTCCTCATAGAGCTTCTGCCCGACGCCGCTGCCGCGGCAGGCGCGGTCTACATAGATCGAAAGATCGGCGGTGCAGCGGTAGGCGCTGCGGGGGTTGAACACGTCGAGATAGGCGAAGCCGACGGGCTTTCCCGCGCCGTCGCGCGCGACGATGTACGGATAGTCCTTCGTGATGCGCGCCGCACGCGCGCCGAACTCCTCCGGCGTGACCGGCTCCTCCTCAAGCGTGATACAGGTGTTTTCAATATAGTAATTATAAAGCTCCGTGCACGCCGCGATATCCTCCGGCGCGATGGGCGCGAGCGTTACCGCCGCGCGGCGCGCGGCGATGGCAGCTTCCAGAACGGCAATATCCCGCCGGTCCTTTTCGCGGTTGAGCTGCCGCTTGAGCGCGAGCACGTCCTCGAGCGGCGCGACCGGGATGCCGTTCAGAAACACCGTCTCCCCCGGGAGCATGTTTTCATAGATCTCCACGTCCGGCGCGGGGACGAACCGCCGCGTGCCGTCCGGGAGCACCTGCACATCGCAGCGCTGCGCGAGCGCGTCGCCAAGCTTTTTCGTGCACCATATGTCCAGATCGTGCGTCTCCTCGCGCAGACCGTGAAGCACCATCGCACCGCCGGCGTTGATGCGGTATTCGTTCGTGTCGAGCGCAAGCTCTGCGAGCCGCCGCCGAATGTCCTCTGCCTTCATCGTCTATTCCTCTCTTTGTTCGTTTCCCTCAGAATGTAGCACACATTTCCCTGTGCTTCAATCGGTTTTTTTGTACAAGAGTTTTTTGGGCCAACGCCTTGCCAATTCGACGGAGAACCCATATAATATACACATTATGAAAAAAGGATTGAGCTTGAAAACGGCGCTGACGGCTCTGGCGGCGTCGTTTGTCTGGGGAACCGCGTTTGCCTTTCAGCGCATGGCCGCAGGACATATCGGAGCCATCACCTTCAACTTCTATCGCAGCGTGCTCGCAGCTTTGTCGCTGGGAGTTCTTCTTTTTGTGTCCAACCGGCGGAAAAAGCCGGAGGAGCGGAAGAAGAGCGACCCGAAAAAGATCGCCATCGGCGGCACCGTGTGCGGCGTGCTTGTGATCACGGCGTCCATCGTGCAGCAATACGCCATTGCGGACGTTGAAGCGGGCAAGGCGGGCTTTCTGACGACGCTGTATATCCTGCTCGTGCCGCTCTTCAGCGTGGTGTTCCTGCATAAGAAAGTCGCGCCGAGTCTCTGGGTCAGCGTCTTGCTGGGGCTCACGGGGCTCTATTTCATCAGCGTGAAGGAAGGCTTCACGATCTCGCCGAGCGACGCGCTGGTCCTTTTGAGCGCGGCGATCTATGCGGTGTACATTCTCGCGGCGGATTACTATGTCCGCTTCTGTTCACCGACGGAGCTCAACTGCGCGCAGTTCATCGTGGCGTCCGTCGTCTGTCTCATCGGCATGTTCGCCGTGGAGGAGCCGACGCTCGCCGAGCTTCGCGACAACATCATCCCGATTTTGTATCTCGGCATCTTCTCGAGCGCGATCGCCTATACGCTCCAGTTTGCCGCGCAGCGCGACGGCAACCCCGTCGCCGTGACGCTCCTTTTGAGCATGGAGTCGGTATTCAGCGTACTGGGCGCGGCGGTGCTGCTGCGCGAGTTCCTGTCCGGACGCGAGCTTTTCGGCTGCGGCATCATGCTCTGCGCCGTTATCCTCGTCCAGCTTCCGGAGGGCTTCTGGAAGCGGAAGATAAAAACGAATAACGAGTAACGAACATCCCCGCTCCGGTAAAGCACCGAAGCGGGGATTTCTTTCGCATTTAAAGTCCTTATGAATCTGCGGGCTTCTCGGAAGTCAAAAGATCGATATCCGCCCAACCGGCGAAGCCGTCGCCCTTGATGAGGATCATATACGTCCCCTCCCGCGCCAGCGCGGTCACTTCCGTGCCGTCCTTCAGCAGCCGCGAGACCTCCTCCCGCGCCAGATCGTTCGTGATATAGATCCCGGCGCCGGCGGTGGATTTGACATAGTATGTCTCGTAGGCGGGCAGCCAGCCGTGCGGAGGACTTTCCACATCCGGAAAGTCCGCGAGATCCTTATGGCCGGGGCAGTAAAGCGCCGTCGGCGCGTCCTCGAGCATGGAGGCGGTGGCCCAGCCGACGCGCCCGTCATTTACAATGATCAGCGCCGATTTCCCCTGCCGGGCAATGACGCGCACCTCCGTGGCGTCCAGCACCTGATCGAAGTGCTGCGTCCGGTTCACGTCGCTGGAGAGAAAGATCGCGTACCCGCCGGAGGATTTTACATACTGCACCTCGTATTCGGGAAGGTATTCTTCCGGCCGCTCCACATAGCCGAATCCGTCCAGATCGGCGGCGTTCGGCGTAGGCTTCGGCTCCGGTGTTGCGGTGGGCTCCGGGGTCGGCGTGGGTGTGGGGGCCGGTGTGGAGGTGGGCTCAGCGGTCGGCGCAGGAGCAGGCTCCGGCGCGGCGGCTCCGCAGCCGCACAGCGCAAAAAGGGTTAGTGCAAGAAGCAGGGCAAGACACTTTTTCATCGTCATCGATCTCCTCGTACGGAAAAATTTGACGGATTTATTATATTCTTTTCTCCGGAAAGTTGCAATAGCCGCGTATTGCGTTCCGGTTTTCTTTACTGTCAACCACCGGCTTATTGCAGGAGAGGCAGGAACGTGGTATGCTGCAGCCAACCGTAATTTACTGCCGCGCGGGGGCCTTCCGCGCACGAAAGGAGTTTATATGCGTCTCAAACCCATCGCCGTTGACGATTTCTGCGCCGTCCGCTCGCTCTCGAACGTCACATTTTCCCCCGCGGGGACAAGCGCCTGCTTCACCGTGAGCCGGGCGGAAAAGGAAAAGAACTGCTATGAATCGCGCCTGTATCTTCTGAAGGACGGCGCGGTCCGCCCGCTGACCGGCGGCGGAAAAGAATCTTCTTTCTGCTATCTGGACGAAAACACCGTCCTCTTCGCCGCCGACCGCGAGGGCGAAAAAGAGCCGTCGCTTTCGAGCCGGTATTATAAGATCGCGCTCGACGGCGGCGAGGCCGAGCTTGCCTATGCCTTTCCCATCCCCGTTTCGCAGGTGTTCCCGCTGCCGGGCGGCGATCTTCTCGTCACCGGCTCAACGTTCCCCGGCTTTGAAAATCTGTATACGGGCGACAAAAAGCTCGCCAAGGCGTACCTTGCCGAGAGGAAGGAAAACGAGGATTACGAGGTCGTCACGCAGCTTCCGTGGTGGTGGAACGGCGGGACGTACACGCGCGGCGCGTACGAGAGCCTTTTCTACTACGACGCAAAAAAGAAGTCCCTCACCCGCCTGACCGCGGCCGGCCTCTCCGTATCCGACGTGCAGCTCACGGAGGATAAGAAAACCGTTTACTACAGCCTGCTCGATGTCTCCGTCCCCCGCCCGGCGTACTTCGGCGGCGCGGATCTGTACCGCATGGAGCTCGCCTCCCGCCGGGAGGAAGCCGTTGCCAAAAGCCGCCCCGATTTCAATATCGCTACATACGCTCTCGGGAGATCCTTCCTGCTTCTGCTTGCCGCAGACGGAAAGTACGGCATGAACACCGATGTTGATTTCTATACGCTCAACTACGAAACGCTCGCCGTTTCGCCCTGCGCCGTCTACGGCGAGTCCATCGGCTCGTCCGTCGGCAGCGATATCCGTCACGGCGGCGGACGCGCGATGAAGATGGACGGCGACGTGCTGTATTTTATCTCCACGCGCTTCGACAGCGCCGGTCTTTATAAGCTCGAAAACGGCGTCGTCTCCCCGGTCATGGAGCGCGGCGGCTCCGTTGACTGCTTCGACCGCTGCGGCGGGAAAATGCTTCTCTGCGCGCTCTGGGATATGCGCGCGCAGGAGCTTTACGACGAGACCGGAGCGCGCATTACACACTTAAACGACGCTGCGCTGCGCGGAAAATATGTCGCCCGGCCGGAAACGCTCACTTTCACGGCGGAAGACCACGAGGTGCACGGCTTTGTTTTGAAGCCGATGAACTTTGAGCCGGGGGAAAAATACCCCGTCATTCTCGATGTCCACGGCGGCCCGAAAACCGTGTACGGCCCGGTGTTTTACCATGAAATGCAGTACTGGGCGGGCAGGGGCTACTTCGTCATTTTCTGCAACCCCACGGGCAGCGACGGGCGCGGCGCGTTCATGGACATCCGCGGCAAATACGGCACGGTGGATTTCGACGATCTCATGGCCTTCTGCGACGCGGCGCTCGCCGCTTACCCGGAGATGGACAGCGATAACTTCTTCGAGACCGGCGGCTCCTACGGCGGATTTATGACCAACTGGATCATCGGCCACACCGACCGCTTCCGCGCCTGCGCCAGCCAGCGCTCCATATCAAACTGGACGAGCTTTTACGGCGTATCCGATATCGGCCCCGACTTCTCCGAGGATCAGTGCGGCGCGTCCCTCTGGCCGGACGCGGAGAAATTCTGGCAGCACAGCCCGATGAAATACGCCGATAAAGTCAAAACGCCCACGCTCTTCATCCACTCGCTGGAGGATTACCGCTGCCCCGTCGATCAGGGGTATCAGATGTACTCCGCGCTCGCGGCGCACGGCGTGGAGAGCCGCCTTGTTCTCTTCCGCGGCGAGAACCACGAGCTTTCCCGCAGCGGCAAGCCGAAGCACCGGCTCCGCCGTCTGAACGAGATCACCGGCTGGTTTGACGCCCATCGGGGATAATGCCCTCTCCGCAGCGGAGAGTCTGCCCCTGTTAGGGGTTTCCGATAACTTGCTTGCCTCCCCTGACAGGGGAGGCGGATTTTGCCGCAGGCAAAAGACGGAGGGTTTTCCCTTTTGGGCGGGCGGGGCAGAGCCCCGCCCCTACAGAAAATCCGGATTGTGCCCGTAGGGGCGGGGCTCTGCAAAACCATTGAAATTTTCGTGTGCATAAAATATAATAGTAGTGATATTTTTTTAACATTCCATGCAAGGAGGAAGTATGTGAAATCTAAAATCTTGGCACTGACCGGTAAAGGCGGTGTTGGTAAGACAAGCTTATCTGCCATTATCGTGAAAATTTTGAGTGAGAATTATAAGGATAAGAAAATCTTAGCTATTGATGCTGACCCCGCTATCGGTCTGGCTACGGCACTTGGCGTAGATGTAAAAATCACGCTCGACGATATTCGTACCGAAATTATCAACACGGTAGAAGGCGGAGACACCAAAACCGCACTGGAGCTTGTTGGCGAGTCCAGATATAAAATCGCCGAAGCTATTGTGGAAAAAGATAATTTTGCCTTTTTAGCGATCGGTCGCCCCGAAACCAAAGGCTGCTATTGCAGAATCAACTCTTATTTAAAGAGCGTGATTGAAACGGTTGGTAATCAATTTGATTACATTGTCATTGACTGTGAAGCGGGTATTGAGCAAGTAAACCGCCGCGTTATTGAAGAAGTCACCCATTTATTATTGGTATCTGACGCAAGCCGCAAAGGTATTGAGGTCATTAAATCCATTTCTAAAGTGGCTAGCGAAGCCGTTAAGTATGATAAAATGGCTTGCATCTTCAACAGAATTGAAGATGAGTCCTTACTCGAGAACGTGGATTTAGACGGTCTTGAATGCATCGGCGTTGTAAAATCCGACAAAGAAATTGCACGCTTTGACGCTGTAGCCAAAGATTTTATGCTTATGGATGACAACAACGAATGCGTAAAGGGAACCTATAACGCACTCAAAAAATTTGGAATTATATAAGGAATCAAAGCCATGAAAGATTTAAAACATATGATTTATTTTGAACATCTGTTAGAAGATGCTCAAAATGACTTGGTTCGAGAAGCAAAAGCGGACGGAAGATTGGCTCTGGGTTACACCTGCTATCATATTCCGGAGGTTTTAATGAATTTAGGCGATTGTTTTTCGGTTAGACTCCGTGCGCCGAATTCCGGCAGTGTGGATATTGCTACCTATTATATGGCAAACAGCGCCTGCGAATATTCCAGAGCCTTATTGGAAAGAGCCATTGAAGGCAACTACAATTTCTTAGACGGACTTTTGGGCGTTGACGTATGTGAACCTATGAACCGTGCTATGGAAAATATGGCACTCTTGCATTTGCATGATGACCATGACAAGTTCGTTAGATGCTATATGGATATTCCGTATGCTGACGACGAGGACTGCGTGGAGCATTTAAAAGAGCAGGTCACAAGAAAGATTTTGAATCCCCTACACGACGTTTACGGTGTAGATATTTCCGATGCCGCTATCCGTGAGGCTGTAAAGAAATACAACAAGGTATGCAAGGTCGTCCGTGAGATTGGCGATTTCCGCAAGCAATTAAATCCTGTCATCACCGGCAGTGAGTTCCATAAAATCTGCTTAGTCAGCTTTGTTTGCCCGAAAGATTTGATTTTACCCTATTTAGAGGAAACCCTTGAGGAACTCAAAACCCGTGAGCCGGATCCGGTATCGAAATACAAAGCCAGAGTCGGTATTGTCGGTTCTGAAATTGACGACCCGACCTTTATTGAGCTTGTAGAGGACAGTGGCGCTTTGGTCGTTTTCGACCGTTTTTGCTACGGCTCTATTCCGGGCAGAAATCAAATTATACTTACCGAGGACGAAGATGCTTTAACGCAGATTTGCAGGCAAAATCTTCGAGAAACCGAATGTCCGAGAAACTGTGCTTATCATAAGCTGGAATACCGTAAAGAACACGTTAAACAGCTACACGATGAATACCATGCAGACGGCGTGATTTACGAGCAAATGAAGTTCTGTACTTATTGGTCGTTTGAAAGAACCTTAGCGAGCCATATTATGCCCGAGGAATATGGCATCCATGTATTATCGATTGACCGTCCTTACATTTCCCGTGCCAGCGGTCAGTTGAGGACGAGAGTACAAGCCTTTGTGGAAAGCTTGGAATTCAAGAAAATTAAAAGCAAGAAGCAAGGGAAGGAGAATTAACTATGTATAATCCCGAAACAGGAAAAGGCATGGGCAGCTTTTTTGATATAGACCATAAAGCGATGACAAAAAGAGAGTGGAAAGGCTTTAAAGATACTTTCTACGAATTTGGTCGCTGGCTGAAATTATACGGCTACATGGGTTTTAAGCTTGGCAGGCATCCCATTTTAATGGTAAAAGCCATGCTCAGATACCGCTGGATGATATCTTATCTCACCGCCGCAAACACGATTGACAAACATACCATTGGCTTATATGGTAAAGAGCTTCGCTACACGCACGAATATTTCTTTACAGTTGTGCGCAACTCTATCGACAACGTGCTTATGTTCCTCGAAAGAGATAAAAATTTAAGACCGAACTCCAAAAAAGCGGCAAAATTAAGAGAAACCACCGTTATGTTTGACGAGATGATTCCGAAGTTCATTATGGCAGGTTTCCCCACCCTTCAATGGATGGATATTGCGATGATGGCCGTTGGTATGCCGTCTGAAATTGACCAGTACAGCAACCCGACCTACATTGACGCTATTGAAAAATTCGGTTTGGCTGCGGATATTTGTCCGTTCCCCGCAACAGAAGTCGGCGTAGCCGTGGCAAATGATTACCCGATGGTAGGTAAAACTTTTATTACCTCCTCTATGCCCTGTGACGGTTCTATCGGTGAAATCAGCTTTATGGCAAGACTGTTCAAAGACATTCCTAAATTCCAAATCACACCGCCGCAAAGATTCTTAGAACCCGAAGTACAAGATTACGCGGTAAAGAACCTCAAAAAAGCCATCCAGTTCATTGAAGACAACTACAATGTAAAATGGGACTGGGATGCATTTTGGGAAAAGAGCGAAATGTTCAACCAAATGTCCCAGTGCATGTTAAACAAATGGGATATTAACTGTACCGACTACCCGCAGGTATGCAACGGTGCTATGGCATTGTATCGTGAATACGAGTTCATGGGTGCCGGCTGTTTGGACCCGAACTTCTTAAAAACAGACCTCAAAGTAGATGCCATGATGAAAAAGGGCTATGAAGAGGACAAAAAGAACGATGCCAACAAGCCAAAATATCGTGCGATTGTTTGGGCATGCCCGGCACACTACTACACACAATTTTCCTACTGGACGACACACTGTTGGGGCGTAAAAGCCATGGTCGATATGGAATGTATGTTGGCGCACCACTTCATTCACATCGGTGACAAGGATGCCGCCATGGTAGACCTTGCTGTTCTTTATGAAAAGATGATGATGCGTTCCCACACCAACGGCGGTTATGTAAACTCGCTCGACGAATGTTGGAGAATGTGTGAAAAGTTCAATGCAAAAATCGTCATCATGTATGACCATGTATCCTGCAAAAACGTGGGCGGCTTGCATGGTATGTTCGAGGATCAGGCGAGAGAACGAGGCATCCATTTGATTTGGATTCCCCACGACCTCATGGATGCACGTACCGTTTCTAAACGAGAAATGCGTGAGGCTTTCAACAAATACATGATTAACGTATTCAGAGAAGAGCCGCTTGATCCGACAATTGTGGATTATGAGGACGATTTAACTTGGTAATGGAGGTTTTATAATGAAATATTTCGGTGGTTGTGACGTAGGTTCTACCTATACGAAATGTGTAATATTAGATGAAGAAGGCAAAGATGAAATTGCCGCAGGTATTCAGCAGGCAGTTGCAAAAAGATGCTTTGTTATGGCGAAAAAAGCCGGTGCTACCGATGCAATCACCTTAACCGGTGGCTGTGCGAAAAACGAAGGACTCAAAAAAGCCATTGAAAAAGTGTTGCATATAGAGGTTATTGACCTTGCCATTGACCCGCAGCTTATGGGTGCATTAGGCGCAGCAGAATACGCCCGTGTTAAAGGCATGAATAAGGAGAACTAATATGGCTTGGTACTATATATTACTCATCGTATTGGCTTGTATCTTAGTGCTAATAGGTCTGTTGTTTCTCTTTTTCATCACGAACGGCGACGGCAAAATGGTTGAAAAAATGTACGACCGGTTATCTAAATATCACGATTACAAAGATAAAAACGAAAAAATATAACCTATGAATGTATACGATAATCTAATTAAAGAAACTTTGAGTATTTTACAAAAGCAAAGCTTCACAGAACTGCCGGTTGGAGATTACGATTGGAATATGCTCAGCGCAAATGAGTTTTTAATGGGCAAAGAGGTTAGTTTTGAGCTTGGGGACAGGTTTAAAGACAGTGTAGTCTATCATGTGCCCACGAGTGACAAGGCGTTAATCGGCGAAGATAAGATTTTCTTACTCGGTGACGATTTGCAAAACATCAAAAAGAACACCAATTTTTCCAGAGTTACCCTATTTAACATTGACGATATAGAAGACCCAAACAAAGCTTATATCGGCGTTAAAAAGCTCAATTATGAAAGATATAAAATTATCCCTGAGGGCTACATGATTTTATCTTCCAGCTTTGAGAACAAAGAAAATGTGCGTGTCAGTAAAAAAGCAATAAAAAAAGGCTTAACCTTTGAAACGCTCGGTAACATTTATATAGACCGCTATAAACAGCTACCCGGTGTAAACCATGTGCAAGTCTATTTTATCGTTGGTGACCATGATTTTGTAAAGGATTTAGTCGGTGTTTCCCAAAAAGTGAATGAGGTAACCGAAGCATTCGACCATATCTTAAAAAATGTAATTCTGGATTGCGACGTATGCCCGCTCAAAACCATTTGTGAAGATATTGAAGCTTTAAGAGAGCTACATTTCTCCGTTAATAAAAAATAAAAATATATATCAATTTAAAGGAGACCTGAACTGCACCCCACTTGTTAGATAGTATACCATACTGTCTAACAAATGGGGTGCAGTTCAATGAAGGGACGACTGTTTTTTACTGGTGCGCGAGGGGGGACTTGCCCTGCGCTGCGGCGCAGGCCGCCTCGGGTTGCAAGCCTCCCCCGGAGGCTTGCTAAGCGCCCTCGGGTTCAAGTCCCCCGGATACAAAAAGAAAAATGACCGCCTGTAGGCGGTCATTTCCTTTTTGGTGCGCGAGGGGGGACTTGAACCCCCACGTCCGGAGTGGACACTAGAACCTGAATCTAGCGAGTCTACCAATTCCACCACTCGCGCATGCTGTCAGCTTGCCTATAATAGCATTTACGCTCAGAATTGTCAACAGAAAAATTTCCTGTTCCGTCATTTTTCTCCTGCCGGGGAAAGCCTTGTTTCCGTGCACAGAATGTGGTAAAATCCTTCCAAAGAGGTGTTGCATCATGCATATGACCGATCTCATTGAAAAGAAAAAACAGGGTCAGACTCTCACGCAGGAGGAACTGCATTTTATCGTCCACGGCTACACGGCGGGGGATATCCCGGATTACCAGATGTCCGCGCTGATGATGGCGATCTATTTCCGCGGCATGACGCCGGAGGAAACGGCGCAGCTCACCATAGAAATGGAGCACTCCGGCGACGTGGTCGATCTCTCGCCGCTCGGCGAGCACACCGCCGACAAGCATTCGACCGGCGGCGTCGGCGACAAGACCTCGCTCGTCCTGTGCCCGATGGTGGCGGCGTGCGGCGGCAAAATGGCGAAAATGTCCGGCCGCGGTCTCGGGCACACCGGCGGCACGATCGACAAGCTCGAATCCTTCCCCGGCTTTTCCACCGCCATGACGCCCGAAAAATTCCTCGAAAACGCCGAGAACGTCGGTTTTGTGATTGCCGGGCAGACGGCGAATCTCGCCCCGGCGGATAAGAAAATGTACGCGCTGCGCGACGTGACCGCGACGGTGGACTCCATCCCGCTGATCGTTTCGAGCATCATGGCCAAGAAGCTCGCCTCCGGCGCGCGCACCATCGTGCTGGACGTAAAGACCGGCTCCGGCGCGTTCATGGAAACGGAGGAATCCGCCTTTGAGCTCGCGCGGCAGATGGTGAGCGTCGGCAAGCACGCCGGGCGCAACATGGCCGCCGTCGTGACCGATATGGATCAGCCGCTCGGCTTCGCCGTCGGCAACGCGCTGGAGGTCAAGGAAGCGATCTCCGTCCTGCGCGGCGCGGACGTGCCGGATCTGCGCGAGCTGTGCCTCGTGCTCGGCACGAACATCCTCGTCCGCAGCGGTCTCACCGAAACGGAAGAGGAAGCCCGCGCGCGGCTGGAAAAGTCCATCGAGAGCGGCGCGGCGCTCGACAAGCTCGCGGCCATGGTCCGCGCGCAGGGCGGCGACCCCGCCGCCGTATACGACACGTCCCTGCTGCCGCAGGCCCCGGTTGTGCGCACGGTCAAGGCTCCGTGCGACGGCTACATCGCCGCGATGGAAGCGAAGGACATCGGCCTTGTCTCCATGCATCTCGGCGGCGGCCGCGCTACGAAGGAGGACGTGATCGACCTTTCCGTCGGCGTCGTGCTCGCGGCGAAGGACGGGGCGTATCTCCATACGGGCGACACGCTTGCCACCATCCACGCCAAAACCGAAGCGGATGCCGCCGCGGCGGAGGAAGAGCTTTTGAAGTGCTACACCTTCTCCGACGAAGCGCCCGTCCGCCCGCCGTTCATCCGCGGCGTTGTGACCTGATTCTGTTATTATTAAAATAGGAGTGACCCAATGAGAAACGAGTATCCCCTGTATCTGAACGGCGCATGGACGCCGCAGACCGACGGCTGCGTGCGCGAGGACATCGAGCCCGCGACGGGCAAGCCCCTCTTCACAGTGCACCGCGCCGGCCCTGCCGATGTGGAGACCGCGCTTGCGAGCGCCGCGGCGGCGTTCCCCGGCTGGGCCGCGGCGATGGCGGACGTGCGCGAGCGCGTGCTGCTGCGCGCCGCGGACGTTATGGAGAGCCGCGCGGAGGAATTTCTGGAGCTGCTCGTCCGCGAAGGCGGCAAGGCGCAGCCCATCGCGCGCGGCGAATTTGCCGGCAGCGTGAATCTCTTCCGCGTCGCGGCGGGCGAATGCCGCCGCCACACGACGGAGATGTACCCGGCGGGCAAGCCGGGGCAGATGTCTCTGGCCGTGCGCCATCCGCTCGGCGTCATTCTGGGAATACTCCCGTTCAACTATCCGCTGATCCTCTCGGTGAAAAAGCTGGCGTTCGCGCTGGCCGCGGGCAACAGCTTTATCCTCAAGCCGTCGCCGCACACCCCGGCGGTGTGCCTGCTGCTCGGCGAGGTGCTGCACGAGGCCGGTCTCCCGGCGGGCGTGCTCAACGTTGTCCCGGTCGCGGACGAGAGCCTTTCCGCGGTGCTCGCGCAGGATAAGCGCGTGCGCATGGTGTCGTTCACCGGCGGCGGAAACGCCGGGCGGAAGATCGCCATGGCTGCGGCGCAGGACTTCAAGCGCACGGCGATGGAGCTTGGCGGCAAAAACCCGCTGCTCGTGCTGCGCGACTATGATCTCGACGAGGCCGTGAAGACCGCGGGGCTCGGCGCGTTCAGCAACCAGGGGCAGCTCTGCATGGCAACATCGCGCATCCTTGTGGAAGAGCCGCTGTACGAAGCGTTCTGCGAAATGCTGCGCGACTACGCGCTCTCGCTCAAGGTCGGCGACCCGACCGACCCGGACGTGTTCATCGGCCCGCTGATCGACGAGCGCCACTGCGAATTTGTCCGGTCGCAGGTGGACGACGCCGTGGCGAAGGGCGCAGCGCTCCTCTGCGGCGGCACGCACGAAGGGCCGTTCTTCCGCCCGACGGTGCTCTGCAACGTGGACGAGAGCATGCGCATCTTCTATGAGGAGAGCTTCGCGCCGGTCACGAGCGTCATTCCCGTGAAGGATGCCGACGAAGCGCTTGCCAAGTGCAACGACAACCTGTTCGGCCTCTCCGCCGCGGTGCTCACGCACGATCTCGACCGCGCCATGGAGCTCGGCATGAAGATCGAGGCGGGCATGGTGCACATCAACGATCTCACGTACCTCAGCTCCACGACCGCCCCCTGCGGCGGCTGGAAGGAGAGCGGCGTCGGACGCGAGGGCGGTCAGTTCTCCATGGACGACTATACCGAGCTCAAATGGCTCACATTCCAGAGCAACCGCCCGTGGTAAAACGATAAGCGACAGAAAACCGCCCTTTCCGGAATATTCCCGGAAAGGGCGGTTGAGCTTGTCGAGAAAGCCTCGCAAATAGAGTGTTAATCATTTTCTCCGGCGACATCTGCGTCGGAGAAAATGCTTTAAAATTATGAAAACTATATTATGTAAATAAAATTACGTTAACTCATCGAGCGCTGCCCGCATATTTTCCTCGGAATACTCCACGTTTGCCGACCACAGCCGCGCAAGCTCCACGCGCTCTCCAAAGCGGACCGTGCCGTTTTCCGTCCGCACGGCTGCGCCGAGCGCGTAGAGCATGGCGGTGCTCAAAACGGCAAACGCCGCGCGCGCCGGCAGAGCGCGCCCCTCGTCCGCAAGCAGGTGCCGCAGCAGAAAATAGACGAGCAGCTGCTCATATTCCGTCTCCCACGCGGCGGAAACGGCGTGGAACCCGGCAAAATCGATCGGCTTCGCCAGCTTTGCGAGCGTTTCCGTCCATCCCGGCTCCAGCGGTTCGAGAGAAGCGAAAAACGCCGCCCACGCGCGCGCCGTCCGCCGGGGCAGAGAAGCGCCGGCGAGCGTGAGAATTTTTCGCATCCGTCCGCCGAGAGTGAGCCGCCGGTCCTGCGCGGCGTCCAGCAGCTTCTGCCGGAAGAGCAGCAGCTCCACGGTCTCGCGCGGCGGCGCTTTCGATACCGCGCCGCGAAGCGTCACCTTTTCCGTCCGGGAAAGCAGCAGCCGCGCCGCCTCCTCGCAGCAGAGCCCCAGCCCGATCTCCGTCCGCCCGGGCAGAAACACCCGGTAGCGCGGATGATCGCGGCAGATATTGCAGAGCGCGCTTTCGCCAAGCGTACGCTGCAATTCGCAGAGATTATCTTCCCGGAGCATGGCGCACCGCCCCGCCGCGTCCAGCCGGAAGTGCGGCGGCTCGCCCGGCTCGACGGCCGCGCGCACGCGCTCGCCGAAGGCTCCGGGCAGCGCGGCGTACCGTTCCGCGCTCTTCCTGTCAATGTCGATCTCCCAGCCGATGCAGCAGTTGTGGCGGCACGCGCCCGCCGTGCAGCGAAACGCCTCATAATACGCGGGATACATTTCCGTCATGCCGGTTTCCTCCTTGCATTTACCGGAGAAGTATACCACAAAATGCCTTGCTCCGCTACCCCGTATGTGATACAATATATAGTGTTCAAAAGGAGCGTCACTGTGGAAGTATTGTATCTGGACAACAAGATCATCGTGTGCGTGAAGCCCGCGGGCGTCCTCTCCACGGACGAGCCGGGCGGCATGCCGTCCCTTCTGCGCGCCGCGCTCGGGGACGATACCGCCCCGGTCTACACCGTGCACCGGCTGGACGCCGCCGTTTCCGGCGTAATGGTCTACGCCCGCACGCGCCACGCCGCCGCCGACCTTGGCCGCGCGATCGAGCGCGGCGATGTGCGCAAGGAATATCTCGCCGTTGCCTGCGGCGCGCTGCCGGAGCAGCGCGGCGAGCTGCGCGATCTGCTGCGGCGCGACCGGAGACTGCGCAAAACGTTTCTCGCCGAAGCGCCGGGGAAGGACGTGCGCGAAGCGCGCCTTGCCTATGAAGTGCTCGCCTCTCGCGCCGGGCTCTCGCTCTGCCGCGTCCGGCTGTACACGGGCCGCGCGCACCAGATCCGCTGTCAGCTCGCCGCGCGCGGCGCGCCGCTCTGGGGCGACGCAAAATACGGCGGCAGCGGGGAAGGGGATATCGCGCTTTTTTCCTGCGCTCTCGCCTTCCCGCACCCGCTCACCGGCGAGATGCTGACATTTGCAAAAAAGCCGCCCGCGGCGTACCCGTGGACGGAATTTCCCGGAGAAGTATTATAAATGGAAACGAAACTCACAACGCTCTGCTATATGGAGCGCGGCGGCGAGTATCTGATGCTCCACCGCACGAAAAAGGAAAACGACGAGAACCGCGATAAATGGATCGGCGTCGGCGGCAAATTCGAGCCGGGGGAGAGTCCGGAGGACTGCCTCCGCCGCGAGGTGCGCGAGGAAACGGGGCTCACGCTCACACGCTGGCGCTATCGCGGCCTTGTGACGTTCGTCTCGGACGTGTGGCCGTGCGAATATATGCACCTGTTCACCGCGGACGCGTGGACGGGCGAGCAGCGCCGCTGCGACGAGGGCGAGCTTGCCTGGATCGGCAAGGACGAGCTGTTCACAAAAAAGCTCTGGGCGGGCGACAGAATTTTTCTTCACCTGCTCGCGGAGGACGCGCCGTTTTTCTCGCTCAAGCTCGTCTACCGCGGCGAAGAGCTGACCGCCGCCGAGCTGGACGGCAAGCCGCTCGCCCTCGGATAAAAAGGGCGGAGTGCCAAATGCACCCCGTAGGGGCGGGGCTCTGCTCCGCCCATACAGGAGCACCCAATATACCCCGACGGGCGCGGGATCGCCCCGCCCAAAGCAAGACCGCGGAAAACCTGCCCATTCCGCGCTCTCCGCATATCGCGGATTTCGCCCCTCTGTCAAAAACGCCCGGCGCCGGTGGAAAACATCGGCGTTTCCGGGCGTTTTCGCGTCTCCCCCCTTCGCCTTGAAAATGTTTTCGCCCTTCGACACATTTCATGCCTCCTTCTTATTTATAATATAGTAAATTGACTGCGGCAAAAAATGCCGGAATGGCCTGACTGCCAGTTTGACTGCCCGGAAATACTGGAATACATGCCAGTAATATATACACGTGTAAAGAAACTTACAGCTGTTAAGAAGTAACAAAAAAATTAACCGGAATAATGATGGTAAAATCGGTGGAAAAGCTTGCTTTTTTCACTTTCCCTATGCTATACTGACGCTGCATAGTGAAAAGCTGCCCATATCATAGAGGGGTGAACTCCACGATAAGAATTCGCCGTTTTCTTAGCAAATCGTCCCGTTCTTTGGCAAAACGGGGGCGGATTTGCTGTTTTTCCCCCTCGCCGTAAGTAACCACTTATTTTTGCGATCGCAGAACCTGCATAGGAGTACCCATTTTGGAACAGAGAGAAATTCAACAGATATTCATCCGAAGCGCCATCCGTGTCATTGCCCAAAAGGGCCTTGTAAAGGCAACGACCAAGGCCATTGCCGCCGATGCCGGCCTCAACGAAGCATATATCTATAAATGCTTCAAGGGGAAGGACGAGCTTCTTGCCGAAGCGCTGCATGATAGAGACGAGGGACTCGCCGTGTTTTTGCGCCGGGAGTTTCCGAACGTGCTCGCCGAAACTTCCCCGTGGCGGGATCGCTGCTTCCATCTCTGGGAAAAGACGTGGAAATTCATTCTGGGGGAGCGGGACGACTGCATCTTCTATCTCCGGTATTACAGCTCCCCCGACTTCTACGCTTACGAGCGCGACCGGCAGCAGCAATACTACCACGCGCTGATCCACCGCGTCGCATACCTTTTCCGCCCCGAGACGGATCTGGATATGCTCATGCATCAGGTGTTTGAAACCGTGCTCGCCTTTGCCGCGCACGTCATGGCGGGCGATATGGAAAACAACGACCTTACAACGGAACGGACCTTCGAGCAGATCTACAGCTTTATCGCGCCCCACTTCCGTGCCGAGCTGACAGAGGGAGCGGGAAAGGAAACAGCGGTATTATGAAGAAAAGCTCGATCCGAAAAACGTGGAATGTCATCAGCAGCATTCTGGTGGCGCTCGTGGTGCTGCTGGCGCTGCTTCTCGTCGGCGCAAGGCTCTTCGGTCTGCAGGTGTACACCGTGCTCTCCGGCTCCATGGAGCCGACGTACCACACCGGCTCGCTGATCTATGTGAAAAAGGTGGACCCGTACACCATTCGGGACGGACAGGTCATCACCTTCATGCTCGATGAAAACACCATCGCCACGCACCGCGTCGTCGGCGTCGTGCCGGACGAGGAGGACTCCACCGTCGTCCGCTTCCGCACGAAGGGCGACGCGAACGAAACCGAAGACGGCGGCCTTGTGCATTATAAGAACGTCATCGGCACGCCGGTGTTCACCATCCCGTACCTCGGCTTCGTCGCAAACTACATCCAGCATCCCCCCGGCATGTATGTGGCCATCTCGGCCGGAGCCGTGCTCCTGATGCTGACGTTCCTGCCGGACATCTTCGCCCCGGACAGCAAGAGCGAGACCGTCGGGGAGGACGAAAAAAAACGGGGCAATCCCGCCGCGGGCCGTCACGTCCGCAAAAGATGAGGGCAACGCCGCAAGGCTCCCTATAGAAAGCTTTAATTTAGGAGGTTTTCGCAACATGAAAACGAAAAGCAAAGCTCTGCTCCTGACTCTCTGTGCGGTGTTGCTCGTCGCGGCGTCCGTGCTGGGCACGATGGCGTACCTGACCTCGACTGACACCGTGACCAACACCTTCACCGTCGGCAAGGTCGAGATCAAGCTGGACGAAGCCAAGGTCACCGCGGACGGTATCCCGGTGGAAAGCGCTGCCCGCGTGACGGAAAACAGCTACAAGCTGATGCCCGGCAATACATACACCAAGGACCCGACCGTCACCGTCAAGGCTGGCAGCGAGGAATCCTACGTCCGCATGAAGGTCACCTTCAACAACGCGACGAAGATCATCGCCCTCTGCACCGATCCGGAGTTTGCGGGAGACGGCCCCACCGGCGTTGAGAACGCGTTCCCGCTGATCCGCATGGTGAAATTCGTGGAAACGAACGCCGCCAAGTGGGACGGCATCATCCCCGACAACATGGTCGATACCGAAGATATGCTCGCGGACGCCAAGTATTTCGCGTATGACGAGACGGCTGACACCCTGACCTACATTTTCTACTACAGAGAGACCGTCACGGCGCCCACGGCTGATGTGGTGCTCCCCGTCCTGTTCGACAGCATCACCGTTCCCGAGTGGGTTACCGGCGAGCAGCTCAAAGCTCTCAACAACTTCCAGATCACGGTCATTGCCGAAGCCATTCAGGCCGGCAGCTTTGCCGACGCCGCCGATGCCTGGAGCCACTTCTGAACCCCGCACTGCCCCGCGCATAAACCAAAAGGGAAAAGGATAATCGTTATCCATGGAAATAACAGATTTCCCTGTCAATAACGGAAGAAAGGAGGAAGAATGAAAATGAAGCATGTTGCAAACCGGCGCCGCAGTGTGAGCAGCCGCGCGTTTATCGCTCTTCTGGCGCTTGTTCTTGTGATCGGCTGTGTGGCGGGAGGTACCGTCGCCTGGCTCGTCGCCAAGACGGAACCTGTTGTCAACACCTTTACCTACGGCAATATCAACATCGCTCTGGCTGAGTCCACCGGTACGTCCTACAAGGTCATCCCCGGCACGACCATCAAGAAGGACCCGACCGTCACCGTTAAGGCTGGCTCCGAGGCCTGCTACCTGTTCGTCAAGGTCGAGAAGGTAGGTATGTTTACGGGCATGTCTTACGAGATCGCTGACGGCTGGGAGCTGGTGGAAGGACAGACCAACGTTTTCTGCCGCAAAGTCGCTGCTGTGACCGCTGATACTTCTTTTGCGGTCATCAAAGGCAACGAGATCACCGTCAGCGAAACCCTGACCAAGGAGAACATCCCAACGGCGAACCCCACCCTGAAGATCACGGCCTACGCCGTGCAGCAGGAGAACATCGCCGACGCGGCTACTGCGTGGTCGAAAATCCCTCAGCCTACTAATCCCTAAGCAATAGCGACCCTTAATTACTTAAAGAAGGAGTACCAAGTACATGAAGAAGAAGATTACCGCGCTGTGCCTCTGCGTCGCCCTTCTGGCGGTCGCCGTTGTGGGCGCCTCTCTTGCTTACTTCACCGATAACGATCAGGCCGACAACACCTTCACCGCCGGCAGCGTGAAGATCCAGCTCATCGAACAGCAGAGCAATGAGGATCACACTGGCTTCGTTCCCTACGAAGGCAACAAGGTCCTGATGCCGATCGTCGGCTCCGCGCAGGGCGAAAAGTACCCCAACGGCCAGCCCGCGGCGAAGAACTACATTGACAAAGTCGTCACCATTAAGAACACCGGCAATTCCGCCGCGTGGATCCGCGCCTACTATGCCGTTCCCTCCGATCTGGACGACGGCTTCGGCGAAACCTTCAATGCCGGCATGAACATTCTGCACGGCAACTTCGGCAATGTCGACGGCAGAACCACCTACGAAAATGAGTGGAAGTGGAAGAACAACGGCAAGTGGCAGTACTTTGAAACTGTCATGGACGGCGTCAGCTACAACGTCTATTTCGCGGACTACTACCAGCCCCTCGCGGCCGATGATACCACCGTGCAGTTTATCTGCGGCGTGTATCTGGACAAGAACGTGGATATGAAGGACGGCAAGTACATCGATCCTCGCCACCCCGATGCCGACCTCTCCATTCTGGAAGGCACGGTGCATTATCCCGTGTTCGCGGTCGCCGTTCAGGCTGAGGGCTTTGACTCCGCCGCTGCCGCCATGGACGCTGCCTTCGGCGCCCAGTACAACCCCTGGGGCACTCCCGCCACCAACTGGCAGTAATTCCTAAACATAACAGGTCAGCACTCTTTCGGGAGCGCTGACCAATAAAGGAAGGACATAATTCCATGACTAAGAAAAGATTTGTTGCGATTCTTCTCTGCGTGACGCTCGTGGCCCTCGCCGCCATCGGCGCTACTTTCGCTTATCTGACTTCTACCGACAGCGTGACGAACACCTTCACCGTCGGCAACGTGAAGATCGATCTGATCGAGTCCAGCCTGCACCGCGAGAACGCCGGTGTCGCCAACGGCGCCACCTCCACCTCTGAGCTGTGGTCTGACGTTGAAATGCTCGGCACCGGCAACACCAGCAAATATAAGGCTGGCGATACCTTCTATACCGACGCCCAGATCGAGGCCAACGCTGCCGAGTATAAGTGCGAAAACGTCAAGCTTCTCCCCGGTGAGTCCTACCACAAGATGCCCTATGTCAAGAACACCGGCAGCGAAGATGCGTACATCCGCATCCGCGTTATGATCCCCGCTGATCTCGACACGGCGATTCTGAACAGCAGCATGTATACCTCCACCGCCATGGACAAAAAGGAGTTCACTATGGCGTATGACAGCAACGGCACAGTCGAGCGTGAAGGCGTGAAGTACAACGTCTATACCTTCACCCGCATCGATCCTCTGGCTGCTGGCGAGATGACCTATTGGAACGTCTGGGGCACCATTCACATGGATTCCGATACCACCGGCGAAGAGCTTGCCGGATTCTTCGGCGAAGGCAAGCCTTACGCTAACGGCGTATTCCCGGTGCTGGTCGAGGCCGACGGCATTCAGTCTGACGGCTTTGCCGACGCCGCTGCCGCTTGGGCTGCGTTCGACGCCTAATCTCCCGCCCCAATCTTGCCTCCCCTGAAAGGGGAGGTGGCGCGGCGCAAAGCGCCGTGACGGAGGGGTTCACCCCGCCGACACAAAACTCCGATATGGTCTGCACCCCCGTGGGTGCAGACCATAGGAGAGCATCTAAGGCAAAGGCAGATGTTCTCCTATGGTCTGAAGAGCCATGAAAAGCGTAAGAAATTATTGCAAATACAGCCTGAGGGGAGTAAAAGCAATGAAGCGAAAATTCTTGATTCTGTCGGTGCTTGCCATCTTGGTCGCCATACTTGCGGCGAACACGCTGGCATACTTCACCGCAGACACCAAGGCGCACAATGTCATCACCAGCGGCGGTGTGGACATTGTGCTCAACGAATGGGCGAACGAGGACCGCACCGAGCCGTTCGAGGATCGCACCGGCGTCATGCCCGGCACGAAAGTGACGAAGATCGTTGAGATCAGCAACACCGGCACCGCCCCGGTCTGGGTGCGCGCGCAGGTGCAGCTCGATGTCTACGGCACCGACGAAGAGTCGCTGCCCCCCGAGTACGTCTCGCTCGACTTCAACGAAACGGACTGGACGTATCTGGACGGATACTACTATTATAACCGCGCTCTCGCCCCCGGCGAGACGACCGTCCCGCTCTTCACCACGGTAACGTTTGCCCCGGAGATGGGCAACGAGTACCAGAACTCCACGGCGTATGTGGAAGTGAATGTGGGCGCGGTGCAGGCGGACAACAACGGCACGGACGTGTTCTCCGCCGCCGGCTGGCCGAGCTTTGCTCCGCCGGAGCCGACGCAGGTGCCGGAGCCGACGCAGGTGCCGGAGCCGACACAAGTTCCGACAGCCGTTCCGGGAAATCCTTAAGGAGGTCGTGAAATGAAAAAGAAGCTGTTAGCGCTGTTTCTCTGCTGCGCTCTTTCCTTCGGCCTCGTGACCGCCGCCCTCATCACCCCCGCCGCTGCGGACTCGGAGCTTATGATCTACAGCGAGAATGTCGCTGTGGATACAGTTTCCGTTCCTAAAAATGAAAAGAAGACGCTTGCTGCGGGCGGCCTGTCCGGCTACTATCAGTGGCAGATCCAGGTCGGCGGCGACGTCTGGGCGAATATTGCCGGTGCTACCGGCGCGGAGTTGGAAGTTGGCTACGCACTCGTGGCGAATCTGCTGTACGGCGGCACGGCGAACATCCGCTGCCGCGTCACCGGCGCAGCCGAAGAGCCGGTTTACTCCAACACCGTCACGGTGCAGATCACGGACGAAACGTCCGTCTCCGCTCCGGCGCAGGCTCTGAAGGCCCCTACCGTCATCTCCGAGGCCGAGCCGGTAGGCGAGCCGGTCATCATCCCCAACGCTGAGGGCGGGCGCACCACGCCGTCCGTCGTCGCGTTTTCGAAAACCGGAGAGCGC
>ERZ1034952.32-NODE-32-length-109028-cov-8.710717_pt1 | contig 109028 bp, 97 predicted proteins | sample MGYA00520625_ERZ1034952 | MGnify/ENA primary metagenome ERZ1034952 (study PRJEB33766, sample SAMN09781773) | gut metagenome | biome: gut microbiome | host: Homo sapiens | place: Madagascar | study: EMG produced TPA metagenomics assembly of the PRJNA485056 data set...
TTACTCCTCTCCGGGGGATTGCCACACCAGTGACAGCGGTCACTGGTTCGCAATGACAGTTTTCTTTTGGACATTTTGACCCATATGGGCCTATTTTACACAGCCTCTAAAAATTTAATTCTGGGAATCGAATTTCCGGAACTGATCCGGGCAGTCCTGCACGCCGGAGATGCGGTGAGGGACAGAGGGGGCGGGGGTGGTGCAGGTGCGCCGAACCTTGGCAAGGGTGCGCGGGGTCAGCGGATGGGCCTTTTCAAAGGTGAACAGTGCATCCTCCGGGGCGGCAAGCACGGCTTCCGGCTCCATCTGACGGATATCCTCGGCAATTTCCTTTCGGGCGCAGATGCGGACATCAGCGCCGGTTTCCAGATCATACACCGTGAAGATCAGTTTCCCTGTCTTGTAGTAAAGCAGATGCTTGGCGCCGGCTGTGCAGTGCAGGCCGATCTGAATGGCGTCCACGCAGCAGCCGTCAAATTCCGAGACGCACACCAGCCTGCCCGGGGCGGGATCCTCCAGCTTCAGCCGCTCCAGCGCCGTCTCGCACACCCGTACCCCCAGGGCCAGCAGCGGGCAGTCGTGCCCGTGAAACCGGACGCAGTCACCGTAGAGCCGGGCAATTCTATCTTCGTTCATCGTTGTGATTGTCCTTTCCATCTTTCTATTAAACATTATATCTATCTACGGAAGATATGTCAATTGCTGGAAAATAGATCATTCATTGGCGACTATGTCAGAAGGTAGAAGCAAATCGGCCAAAATGTGAGACTGTCATATCAAATACCTTAGCTTCCCGCAGCAAAAGGAAAAGTTTGGCCTTGACGAAGCCAGGAACGGTTGATACAATGGCCGCGGGTACATCAAAAAATGGAGAGGAGAATATTGACAGTGGATAAGGAGACGGCGATCACTCCGTATGAAACAAGAGAAGTGCTGTTTTACAGAACAGATAACGGTGATGTCAAAGTTGAGATCTTGCTATATCAGGAGAATCTATGGCTGACGCAGGCTAAGATGGCTGAATTGTTCGAGGTTCAGAAAGCAGCCATCTCGAAGCACCTGAAAAATATCTTTGCCTCCGGCGAGCTGGTGGAAAGCGCAGTTGTATCCATTTTGGAAACAACTGCCGCAGATGGGAAGAAATATCCGACAAGATACTACAATTTGGATGCAATTATTGCAGTTGGATATAGGGTAAATTCCAAGAAAGCGACTATGTTCCGCATCTGGGCCAACAGAATATTGAAGGAATATATCATCAAGGGCTACGTTATGGATGACGAGCGCCTGAAAGACCCGGAGAACTTCTTTGGAAAAGATTATTTTGAAGAACAGCTGGAGCGTATTCGTGATATACGTTCCAGCGAACGTCGCTTTTACCAGAAGATTACGGATATCTATTCACAATGCAGTGCTGACTATGATGCAGACAGCTCTGTCACAAAAGAATTCTTTGCAACAGTGCAGAACAAACTGCATTATGCAATTACGAGGCATACTGCAGCTGAGATCATCTACGATCGTGCAGATAGTGCAAAACCGAATATGGGACTGACAACGTGGAAAAACGCACCAAATGGAAGAATTCGTAAATCAGATGTTACGATAGCTAAAAATTATTTAAACGAAGATGAGATGGGGAACCTCAACGAAATCGTTACAATGTACTTGGATTACGCCGAACGGCAGGCCCGCCGCGGAAATATTATGTATATGCGGGATTGGGCTGCGCGGTTGGATGCCTTTTTGCAGTTCAACGAGGAGGAGGTGCTCCGGCATAAAGGCAAGGTAACGGCAGCGATTGCGAAAACTTTTGCGGAAAGTGAGTATGAAAAATTCCGCGTTATTCAGGATAGATTGTATCAGAGCGATTTTGACCGGCTGATAGCCAGTGTGGAGCAAAGGAATGAAACATAGAAAGAGTCGTTATTATGCACAGGTTGATAGCGGAGCACATCCACTATTACAACATGTTCACAACAAACGGAATGTGCTGAATTGTGAGAATGATAAATAAAAAATTGAATTGTGCACAATGTACAAAATAAAAATGTTAAATATATACAAAATGGCATCTTGAATTCAAGGCAATATTGTGCTATCCTATAGTCACAAGGGAGAGATACCAAGAAAGGACCAAAGAAAAACCGAACAGCCGGACTTTGGAAAGAAACAAAGAAAAGAAAGGGTATCCACCGATGGGCTCGAGGAAACTTAGGCCAAGGGCAGGGCATCCTGTGTATCTCCGCTTCAAATAGAGTCATTGCCGAAGAAAGGAAAGCACTGTATCGCGGAGACAGCCATTGCAGGAAGCGGCCCCACAATCCGCAGAAAGAGAGGTTAACCAAGGATGTTAGATAATAAGAGCGAACAGAGATGACCCCTGACGAGGATGCGAAAGCAAATCGTCAGGGGTCATTTCTTTTGCTATTCTCTGCCAAGCGGACAGGCGTTTTGAGCATATGGACGGACAAACTCCCCCAAAATTGGGCAGATTTACGAAAATGTGAAAGAAAAAAAGAATGGGTTGCAAAATGTGCGCGTTTTAAGCACAAGTGTTTTGGAATGGCGGCTATTTGAAATAGAAAAGTCAAAAAACAAAAGCAAATCTTAATAAAATGTCGGTGCGAGCAGAACGTATGTACGCGTGGTGTGGAGACTTTAGCATGGCAAACTTTTACAAAACTATGTTTTCATGGTCCTTCCCTTTGTGCATTCGGTAGAAATGCTGCCGAAAAAAGGATTTTACGCAAATTTCCTATTGATTTTCACGGATGAACGTGGTATCATGCACACAAGTCACTTGAGACCAAGCGATTTATGCAGGAATGTGAAATGAAAAATTCAAACTCCTGCAAAATGAAAAAGGAGGAAGAACAATGAAAAAATTTCTGGCCCTGCTGCTTGCTCTGACCATGGTGCTTTCCATGGCGGCCTGCAGCAGCAGCACCCCCGCTGCGACAACAGCTGCGACTACGGCTCCCGCCGAGACCACTGCTGCCACCGAAGCGGCTGGCGACGTCTATACCGGTCCTGACTGGGCTGCTATCGACGCTATGGATTACGACGACGCTTCCGATGCTCTGTATGACTGGAACCTGGGCGAATTCAATGAATACTATCAGGACGCCAAGTCTGAGATCACCGACCTGAATCTGCGTATGGCCAAGATGGCTATTGCGGACGCCAAGCTGATGGAGTCCGGCGTCTTCTCCCCTGTGTACGGCAACGGCGGCGCTTTCGCTATGAACCGTGTGGTTCCCCGTACCGATACCACCACTTCCTGGGGCGTTGACGAGTACAGATGGCACTCCAAGCTGGTTGCCAACGAGCTGATCACCAGTGAAGACCGCTCTGCTCTGACCGCTCTGTGGGGCGAGAGCGAAGACGCTGCTTCCTGGCTCGAGGCTGCCAAGGCTTACCTGGACGAGCACGGCTACACCTTGAATGACACCTGGAACTATGCGATTAACTATGAACTGGCTACCTGGGACGGCATTGCCTCCAGTTATACCTCTGACCACTACTTCGTCGCACCTACCTGGGCTCCTCTGCTGGAGTACGATGCCAAGAACGTGCAGCAGCCCGGTATTGCCGAGAGCTATGAGGTTTCCGAGGACGGCACTGTTTACACCTTCCACCTGCGTCAGGGCGTGAAGTGGGTTGACCAGCAGGGCCGTGAGCTGGGCGAAGTTACCGCTGATGACTGGGTCGCTTCCATGGAGCACGTTCTCGATAACAACGATGCTCTGGGCTATCTGATGACCAGCAGCGATGGCTGCGGCATCAAGAACTACGATGCTTACCTGAGCGGTGAGGTTACCGATTTCGCCGAGGTCGGCGTCAAGGCTGTTGACGACTACACCCTGGAGTACACCCTGGAGAAGCCCTTCCCCGCATTCCTGTCCATGATGGGCTACGGCTGCTTCGCTCCTCTGAACCGGGCTTTCTACAAGGCTCAGGGCGGCACCTTCGGCGCTGAGGGCGAGGAGTACACCTCCGGCAACTACGGCACCACTCCTGCCAACATCGCTTACTGCGGCGCTTACCTGGTTAAGAACTTCACCGAGAAGAACGTGACCAGCTATGTTGCCAACCCCTCTTACTGGAATGCTGACTCTGTGCAGACCCACAACATCAACATCTACTTCAACGACGGTTCCGATCCTCTGCGTATGTACAACGAGGCGAAGGACGGCACCGTAGCCGGCTGCCCCTTTAACTCCTCTTCTCTGGTTCTGGCCAAGGAGGATAAGCCCGAAGGCTCCGACAAGACCTACTTCGATCTGTATCACTACACCACTGCTAACGACGGCTCCACCTTCTGCGGCTGGGTCAACGTCCACCGTGGCTCCTGGGCAAACTTCAACGACAACACCGTTGGTGTTTCCACGCAGACCGACGACCAGAAGGCCGCTACCCGCGCTGCTCTGAGCAACAAGAACTTCCGGAATGCTCTGGGTCTGGCCTTCGACCGCGGCGCTTTCAACTCCACCATCGTTGGCGAGGAGCTGAAGTACGCTTCTCTGAGAAATGCCTATGTCCCCGGCGACTTCCAGGTTACCACTGCTGAGGTCACCGTTGAGATCAACGGTGAGGCTACCACCTTCCCCGCCGGTACTTACTTCGGCCAGATCGAGCAGGCTCAGCTGGATGCCGATGGCTATCCCATCAAGGTTTGGGATCCCGCCGGCAACGACGGCGCCGGTTCCGGCGACGGCTTCGATGGCTGGTTCAATCCCGATGCTGCCGTGGAGTACCTGGACAAGGCAGTTGCTGAGCTGGCTCAGGTTGGCGTTGAGGTTTCTGCTGAGAACCCCATCCACATCGATGTGCCCTACGGCTCCTACAATGAGACCATCACCAACCGTATGAACGCTTACAAGCAGTCTATTGAGAAGGTTCTGGGCGGCAAGGTTGTTGTTGATCTGGTTGCCTATGCCGACAACACCGCTTACAGCTACTCCTACTACCGTACCAGCACCGGCAACGAAGCCAACTACGACATCGCTCCCGGTACTTCCGGTTGGGGCCCTGACTACGGCGATGCTCAGTCCTATCTGGATACCATTCAGCCCTACGGCTACATGACCAAGCAGATCGGCCTGTACTAATTCCGCACAACACCATTTAGGTTGACCTGATGTGGGGGAGTTTTCTCCCCCACATTTTCCGCTACCTGCGCAAAGGAAACTCTGAATCAATGGACAGAGGCTCTGCCGATTGATTCAGGGCTTCCAATCTTTCAAAATAAAACGAAAAAGGGTGATACCGTGGCGAAATACACATTCGTTAGAATCCTGAAGGGTATATTATCTGCGGTTTGCGTTGTCGTTTTGATTATGGTGTTGGTTTACTCCCTGATGGATCGTACCACCATTTTTGCCGGCGACCCGAACTATTCCAAAATGCAGAGCAACAGCCGAATTACCTATGAGCAGAGCCGCTATAAGGCTTTCGGCTATATTGATTATTCCACCTATTCCGACTATATCAAGAGCCTTTTCTCCAGCGGAGAAATTGACGACGCAACCCGCTCCGACGCGCTGAAAATCGGTGTCACTGCTGAGAAGGCTTCCGACACGGCCAACGAGTACATTGCGAAATTTACCCAGGAATATGAATCCCAGGGCTATACCATTACCCGCCTGGACGCGGATCGGAAGAAAAACGGCCAGGTCAAGGACGGCGGTCAGGCAGTGATTTATGCCACCCGTGATCGTCCGCTCATTAAGCGAGTTGTCGGCTACTTCACGGACCTGATTTTCTTTGACAATGTTCACTATGTGGACGAAGCCACGGACATTGGTCCCCGGACGCTTACCTTTACTCTGTATGATCCCGTTTACGGCGGAACGAAGTTCTCTCCCGCCATTATTGGCAACGGTACCATGCACAAATATCTGCTTTACTTCGACAATTCTTTTCCCTTTATCCATCAGAATTTCGCCACGCTGCATCTGGGCGAAAGCTACACGGTGAACCGGGGAATTGACGTGTTCGAGACCATGACCACCTCTCAGGGCTCGTACATTCTGAAGGATGTGATCTTCCCCACGGGCCACTCCGAGAAGAGCGCGGATGACCTGCATACAGCAACCTATGTGGCCGGTTCTCTGGAACAGAGCGCTATGTACGCCACAAGGTTTGTGGACGACTACACCAATACCATTACCCATAAGAACAATATGTCCAAGATGGGCTTCTCCTTTGTCATTGGCGTCATTGCCACCATCCTCAGTTATGTCCTGGGTCTGCCCCTGGGCCTGCTGATGGCCCGCTATAAGGACGGCCTGCTGGATAAAATCGGCACGTTCTATATCATGTTCATTATCGCCGTGCCCAGCCTTGCCTATATCTTCCTGTTCAAGGCCATTGGCGGCAGCGTCTTCAAGCTGCCCACCTCCTTCGATATGGATACCAACAGCAAGGCCATGTATGTGCTGCCCATCATCTCCCTGGCTCTGCCCAGCATTGCCAACCTGATGAAGTGGATGCGCCGCTACATGATCGACCAGATGAACAGCGACTATGTCAAGTTCGCCCGGTCCGGCGGCCTCAGTGAAAACGAGATCTTCACCAAGCACATCTGGAAGAACGCCGCCATTCCCATTGTCCACGGCATTCCCAGCAGCCTGCTGTTTGCCATGACCGGCGCCATCATCACCGAGCGTATTTATTCCGTCCCCGGCGCAGGCAACCTGCTGACCCAGGCCATCAACAAGTACGACAATGGCGTGATCGTCGGCGTGACGCTGTTCTACGCCGTGCTGACGGTGATCTCCAACATCCTGGGCGATATCCTCATTTCGCTGGTGGATCCCAGAATTTCCTTTACTTCCAAGGGTAGGTGAGCAATATGCATGAAGATTTGAATCAGTATACCGACGAAGAGCTGTTTGCTCCCGTATCCCATTCCGACGCGGAGTCTGAGAAGATCGCTGCGCCCAGGTATTCCTATTGGAAGTCCGTGTTTCGGGTGTTCTTCCGGAAAAAGGTGAACATCATCGCCCTGTGTCTTCTGCTGTTCGTGGTCCTGTTTGCCTACATTTATCCCTCTGTTACAAGCTACGACCCCTACGCAAACCTGCTGGATCCCAACGCCAAGCATCTGGGACCTGCCCAGGCTTTGAATTACTTCGGCCATGAGCTGAAATGGATCCTGGGTTCCGGCGCTTCCGGCGAGTCCACCTTCGATGCCGTGTGGAACGGCTCCCGTATCTCCATCTCCCTGGCGTTCATCTGCGCCGCCATCAATATGACCATCGGCGTCATGCTGGGCGCCGTGTGGGGCTTCTCCAAGAAGGTGGATATGGTCATGATGGAGGTCTATACCATCATCGGCAACGTGCCCATGATTTTGATCATCTCCGTTCTGTCCATGCTGTTCTCGCCCACCTTCTGGACCATGGTGTTCGCACTGACGGTGGTTGGCTGGCTGAGCATTGCCTATTTTATCCGTACCCAGGTGCTGATTATCCGGGATCGGGAGTACAATCTGGCTTCCCGCTGCCTGGGCACCTCTATTTTCAAGATCGCTACCAAGAACATCCTGCCCTTCATGACTTCCGTCATCGTGACCCTGCTTGCCACTGAGCTGCCCAGCTACATCTCCTATGAGGTGTTCCTGTCCTACATCGGCATGGGCATGAGCGAAATGTCTCTGGGCCGTCTGATCTACGCCGCGGAAGCCGCCATGGTCACCCCCGGCTGGCAGATGGAGTTCTGGAGCCCCGTGGCCATCGCTTCCATCATCACCGTGGTTCTGTACGTGGTGGGCCAGAATCTGGGCGACGCATCCGACCCCAGAACCCATATGTAAGGAGGACGGAACATGGAAGAGAAAAAAGTATTGCTGTCCGTTCAGGACCTGGTTGTCAAATTCAAGGTCCGCGGACGTTCCCTGACCGCCATCCGCGGCATCAGCCTGGATATCTATGATGGCGAGTCCATCGCCATCGTGGGTGAGTCCGGCTCCGGCAAGTCCGTATTCACCAAGACCTTTGCCAATATGCTGGATTCCAATGGCTATGTGGACAGCGGCAAAATCATCTTCAACGACCCGGATCTGGCGGAAGTCACCCTGGATGTGGGCCACAAGGAAGATGTGCGCATGACCTCCATCCGTCTGAAGCTGGACGCCTATTCCAGGCTGGAGCACGGCGCAGACACCTATAAGGCCATGAAGGCGCTGGAGGCCGAGAAGAAGGCCAAGGCCTCCATTTCCGACCAGGAGGACGAGACCTTCCAGGAAAAGCTCGCCGACCTGCGCTTTGAGCGGGCCGAGACCTTCAACCACAAGCAGACCCTGGATTCCCACGAGAAGGACAAGATGAAGGAGGCTGCTGCAAAGATCAGCGCCCTGGATAAGCAGATCGAGGCTGTGGAAGAGGAGCGCAAGAAGGCCCAGCAGGAAAAGGCCAAGGCCGCTGCCGCCGATACGGCCTACAATGAGGCCTATGCCAAGAAGATGGCCGATTTGAAGGAGCAATACCGCAAGGAGATCTCCGAGGCTATCACCCTGGAGCAGCACACCCGCAATGTGAATCTTGCCAAGGAGATCTATCTGTCCGTGGGCCGCTATGACGTGGTCTCCCGGAATAAGATGATCCGCAAGCTGCTGAAATGCTGCCGGGAAGCCATGCGCCAGGGCCTGGATATGGATTCCGACGAGGTGCGCAACGATGTGTTCAGCGCCGTCACCTTCCGGGTCAAGCTGGAGGACGAGGCGGAGAACCGCCTGTTCGGCCGCTGTGTGCTGGACCTGGCCAATATCAAGTACAGCAAGGACCTGACCCAGATCCGCGGCAAGAAGATCGCCACGGTTTTCCAGGACCCCATGACCTCGCTGAACCCCATTATCACCATCGGCCAGCAGATCACCTCCATCATCCTCAAGCACCAGCACTGCTCTGAGGCAGAGGCCAGGATCCGCGCCATGGAGCTGATGAAGAAGGTTGGCATCCCCAATGCCGAGAACCGCTTTGACGACTACCCCTTCCAGTATTCCGGCGGTATGCGGCAGAGAATCGTTATTGCCATTGCCCTGTCCTGCCAGCCCAAGATTCTGATCTGCGATGAGCCCACCACCGCTCTGGACGTGACCATTCAGGCCCAGATTCTGAAGCTCATCAAGGATCTGCAGAAGGAATTCGGCTATACCATCGTCTTCATCACCCACGATTTGGGCGTGGTTGCCAACATTGCGGACCGTGTGGCCGTGCTGTATGCCGGTCAGATCGTGGAGCTGGGCACCGTGGAGGACGTTTTCTACGATCCCCGGCACCCCTACACCTGGGCCATGCTCTCCAGCCTGCCCCAGCTGGCCCAGCGGAATACGGAGCTCTATTCCATTACCGGCACGCCTCCGTCTCTGTACAATAAGATCGTGGGCGACCCCTTCGCGCCCCGGAATCCCTACTGCCTGAAAATCGATACCTTGCAGGACGCGCCCATGTTCAAGGTCAGCGATACCCATTACGCCAAGACCTGGCTCCTGGATCCCAGAGCGCCCAAGATCGAAAAGCCCGAGATCATTTGCAACCTTCACGAGAAGCTCGTGGAAGCATTTAACATTTGAAAGGAGGTCATGCTGCTGTGAGTAATGAAACAACAAAGATGGATGCAACTTCCAGGCATTTCCCTGAGCATGGCCCCATTGACGAGAAGACCGGCAAGGAGGTCCTGCTGTCCGTCCGCAATGTGGACATTGAGTTCGGCAAGGGCGACAAGGCTTTCAAGGCCGTCAAGAATGCGTCTTTTGATATTTATAAGGGCGAGACCTTTTCCCTGGTGGGCGAGTCCGGTTCCGGCAAGACCACCATTGGCCGCGCCGTCATCCGGGTCAACCCCTGCGCCGCCGGTGAGATCCTCTACAAGGGCGTCCGCATTTCCGGCAAGATTCCTCACTCCCTGGACCGGGAGGTCATCCGGAACATCCAGATGGTCTTCCAGGATCCCGCTGCGTCTCTGAACGAGCGCGCCACCGTGGACTACATCGTCTCCGAAGGCCTGTACAACTTCCACCTGTACAAGAATGAGGCGGACCGCGTGCAAAAGGTGGAGAAGATGATCAACGAGGTGGGCCTGCTGCCTGAGCACCTGACCCGGTATCCCCACGAGTTCTCCGGCGGCCAGCGCCAGAGAATCGGCCTGGCCCGTGCCATGATCATGGAGCCGGAGCTGGTGGTTGCCGACGAGCCCATTTCCGCACTGGACGTTTCCATTCGTGCCCAGGTGCTGAACCTGCTGAAAAAGTTCCAGCGGGAGCAGGGCACCACCTATCTGTTCATCGCCCACGACCTGTCCATTGTCCGGTTCATCTCTGACCGCATCGGCGTTATCTACAAGGGCGATATCGTGGAGGTGGCTGAGGCGGAGGAACTGTTCAACTACCCCATGCACCCCTATACCAAGAGCCTGATCTCTGCCATCCCCATTCCCGACCCCAAGCTGGAGAAGAACAAGGAGCTGTTCACCTACGACCCCTCCATTCATGACTACAGCGAGGATAAGCCCGAGATGGTGGACATCGGCAACAACCACTTTGTCTACGGCAACAAGAAGGAGATCGAGGAGTACAAGGCTCTGCGGGCCAAGAATGTGCCCATCAAGAGCATCACCATCCGGGATGAAAATGAGCCTCCCAAGCAGACGCCTAAGAAGGAGGCCTCTCCCGAGGAGATCCATATGGCTCCTGCCCGGGACACCGGCAGCTTCTGGTACAATTTCCTGGGCTTCCTGCTGCCCCTGCTGAGCCTGCTGGGCGCCCACATCTTCCGTACCCACAATTACATCCGCAACTACAAGGCCCTGAAGAAGGGCGCCATTGTAGGCCTGGTCTTCCGGGCAGTGCTGATCGGTATCTTCGCCCTGCTGCTGGTTCTGGCAGTCATATAGCGCGGAAACCCATTCCCAAACAGAAACAGGGGCGGCCTTTGCCGCCCCTGTTCTGCACCTGAAATTTATTGCACTTTCGGGTATCCTATGGTAAAATAACCGAAAAATCCACGCGGAAAGGAAATCTTCCTATGTCAAGATATGCCCGGGGCAAGGAGCCCTATGCGCCGAAAATGGAACATGTAGAGGTGCCGGAGAGCCATGTAAAGCTGCGCGCCATTCTGTTCGTATTGGCCATTTTGTTGGCCGTGGTAGCCTTTGGCTTCGGACTCAACAGCCTTTTAACCCCCGAGACCGGCTGGAAAGCGGTGGAAGCCTCCGGATCAAACTCCGGGGAGATCACCCTGCAATATAACTACGGGGCAGGGGCGCAGGGCACCGCGGCGGAGCGGCGGCAGGTGAGCGATGTGTATTCCACGGCCCTGACCCAGGCGGAGCAGCAGCTCAGCCAGGCGGGGAACAATACCGTCAGTCTGTATACCGTCGGCACCAATCCCAACCAGACCGTAACCGTGGAGCCCATTCTGTACCGCGCCCTGGAACGCTTCTGCGCCACCGGCAGCCGGGCGATTTACTATGGGCCGCTGTACAGCCGGTATTATGCCCTCTTTGCGAGCCAATACGATGAGGCGGCAGCGGAGTACGATCCCGCCCGGTCCTCTGATACCGGGGCCTTCGCGGCGCAGATCGCCGCCTTTGCCCAAAATCCTGACCAGATCGACCTGGAGCTGCTGGGGGAGAATCAGGTGCGCCTGAATGTGGGCAAGGAATACCTTGCCTATGCCCAGGAAAACGAGCTGGATGCGCTGCTGGACTTCGGCTTTGTGAAAAATGCCTTTGTCATCGATGCGGTGGCCGACGCTCTGACCGACGCGGGGCTGACCGGCGCTGTGCTCACCAGCACAGACGGCTTCTCCCGGAGCCTGTGCCAGGGCAGCTTCGGCGTGAATCTGCTGGAGGCCACATCCTCCGGTTACCGTCAGGCGGCGGCAGCGGCCTATAATGGGCCCCGGTCCGTGGCTGCGCTGCGGGCTTTCCCGGTGGACAGCGGCGACGCACTGCGGTTCTACACCTATGAGGACGGCACCGTCTGCCCGCCGGTGCTGGACGAGACCACGGGACTGCTGACGGCAGCCAATGACAATCTGGTCCTCTTTGGGGACGGCAGCGTGGGAGAGCTTGCCCTGCAGGCCATGCAGGCGCTGTCCCATTGGGATTTGGAAGGCCTGAGCTGCCTTTACAGCCGGGAAAACGCAGTTTACTGTACCGATGAAACGGTAGAGGTTTCCCAGCTCTTTGCGGGCGTGACGCTGATCAGAGAATAAAAATCAGGGACGGCAATGGGGCCGTCCCTGATTTTTATAGCAGCATCGCTTCCAGATCATACAGCTTCTGGCGCAGGAAGAAGCACAGGAAGATGAGAATTCCGTTCAGTACCCAGAAGCCCCATTTGCCCTGCTTTGCTTTGCCCCAAAGCAGACGGTCAAACAGCAGCTTCCCCAAAAGAAACCCCACCATGGTGCCCAGGGTGTTGAGAATCAGATCGTCAATATCCGTGGCGCGGAAGCAGAACATCTGAGACAGCTCAATGCTCAGGCTGACCAGAAATCCAACAGCCGCAGTGCGGGGAAAATGCTGGTACTGCTTCCAGCAGAGGGGCAGCAGCATGCCCAGAGGCACGGTCAGCAGGGTGTTCATGCCGGAGAGCCAGAAAAAACGGGGATCTCCAAAATCCGAAAAGGGAATCAGGTTGACCTGGGGGCGGAAGGCAAAGTACCGGATGCTTGGAATGCCCGTGAGCGCGTAAAGAATACTCATGTAGAGCGCCAGCAGCCCCAAAATGCCCCAGCTGCCCTTGAACAGCTGCCGCCAGACGCCGACGCAGAGCCTGAAAAAGCCCAGCGCCAGGGCGGCCACCAGCAAATTGACGGGCAGCTCGTAGATCAGCAGTTCACGAAACACGCAAACCCCTCCTTTTTGGAAGAGACTACCATATTTTCCTGTGAATTACAAGAAGCTTTCGTTTTTCTTAAAGAATTCCAAAGGAAAAATGCGGTTTCCTCTGCTTACAGGTCCACAGTCTCGAAATTCTGCGCGGCCCGCTCTGCGGCGCGCCAGCTGCCAAGGGCATAGGCTGCGGCACAGAGCAAAAGCACCGGAATTTGAAGCATCCCTTGTCCGGCAGGCGCGTTCAGCCCTTCCAGGCCGGGGAGGTGGTGCAGGATTTCTCCTGCGGTGACGATCAGCAGCGCAGCAACGGAAAACAGGACAAAGGGCTTTCCCAGCCCATAGCCCGTTTTCCAGTAGAGCCCGGGAACCAGAACATTGAATGCGAGGAAAACCAGCAGGATATTGGCAAGATAGGCGGGATTTGCATTCATCATGGCATTTTCCGTATACACAGCCGCCAGGGAAAGAAACTGCATACGGATAGCCGTCAGTATGGCGCACAGCAGGAAAAACAGAATTTGCAGCCCAATGCAGAAAAGATAGTTGGCCCGGACCACCTGCTTTTTGCTGACGGGCAGAAGCAGGGTATAGCTCAGGTCGTTCTGCTCCCGGCGGCTCTGCATGGACTGGAACAGGGCAAGGCACAGGAAAAAGCTGTCCATGGCGATTGGATAGCCCGGAATCATGGTCATGCCGGAAAAGAGCAGGAAGAGATAGCACAGGGGCAGGGCGGTGAAGGTAAATTCCTTTTTCAAAAGCTGCTTCATAGGGGGATGTCCTCCTTTTCCAGCCGAACCATGATGTCCTCCAGAGAATCACAGTCCGGGTGATCTGCCAGAAAGTCAGCCATTGGTTTGGAGGCGACAATGTGTCCCTTTTGAATATAGGTGATGTCGTCGGCGCAGTCCAAAAGGTCCGTGGTGATGTGGGTGGAGAACAGAATGGCGGCGCCCTTGGCCGCCAGCTGCCGGAAGATGTCCTTCAGCTCCGCCCGGGATACGGGGTCCAGTCCGCTGGAGGGTTCGTCCAGAATCAGAAGCTTTGCACCATGGGAAAGGGCCAGAGCCAGCTGAAATTTCACCTTCATGCCCTCGGAGAGCTGCCGCAGCTGTTTGCCGGTGTCCAGATGAAAAACCTGCAAATAGTGGGCGAAGGCTTCATCATCCCACCGGGGGTAGAAGCTTTTGGTCATTGCGGCAATCTGCGCAACGGTCTTCCTGGGGTAAAAGGCGGCACCCCCTGCGGCGTAGCCAATGCGGGCGCGGACATCGGCTTCGTCAATGTTCTGTCCCAGAATATGCACGCTGCCGCCATCCGCGTGGACAAGCCCGAGGATGGCTTTCATGGTTGTGGTTTTTCCAGCACCGTTTCGGCCGAGAAAACCCATAATATTCCCTTTTTCCAGAGAAAAAGAGATGTTTTCCAGAGAAAAGCCGGGATAGCGCTTGCATAGCCCGGAAACGGTCAGCACAGGATCCATTTTGTCCCCTCCTTTTGGAAATATTGTAAGCCCGGGGCCGCCCAAAGTCCACCAGGGAACGCAAACATTTTCTCGAGAAAAATGTTAGCCCCGGTTGCATTTTCACCGGAGCAACGGTATAATAGAGAACGTGTAAAAGGGGGGGAATGCCATGCTGGCCGAAAATCTTTTGCTGCTGCGAAAGCAAAACCGCCTGACCCAGGAGCAGGTGGCCGAGGCTGTGGGAGTTTCCCGTCAGGCCCTTTCCAAATGGGAGAATGGGGAGTCCGCGCCGGACATTGACAACTGCATCGCCCTGGCGAACTTCTACAATGTGACCCTGGACGATTTGGTGCGCTATAATTCGGAAAAAGAGCTGCTGCCCATTCCGCCCAGGGGCAAGCACTGCTTCGGTGCGGTGACGGTGGGAGAGAACGGTGCGTTTCAGCTGCCGGAAAAGGCGCTGAAGCTCTTCTCCATCCGCCCCGGGGATGCGCTCCTGGTGCTGGGGGAGGAGGGCAACGGCATTGCCATGCTCAAGCAGAGTGACTTTTTGCAAAAGATGGGATAAAAAAGCTCCCCGCGATCTGCGGGGAGACAATCAAAAGTCCCGGTAGTATTCCGCCGGAAGCACATCCGACAGCTCAATGAGAGCGTGGTCCCGCTCTCCGGCGTAGTCCACCTTTAGCAGGGGAGAGCGCAGCTGGGAGACAGGATCCTGCCGGATGGCCAGGGTCACGGTGACCCGTGTGCCGCCCTGGGGCGGGCGGTCGATGAGCACGGCGCCTCCATGATGGGCAGCGGCAGCGCGAATCATGACCATGCCAAGGCCCAAGCCATACCGGCTGTCCTCAATGGCAGGCTGGCGCAGATAGCGCCGGAAGACGCTGCCGCGAACCGAATCGGCAATGCCGCTGCCGCTGTCCTGGATGCACAGCCGCAGCATCCGGCCCTGCCGGGTAAGGCTTGCTGCAATATGGCCGCCCCGGGGTGTGAATTTCGCGGCATTGGACAGCAGATTCAGCACTGCCCTCTCCAGCTCCTGGGTATCCGCCAGACAGTAGAGGGCGGTTTCCGGCCCCTGGTAGTCCAGGCAAAGGCCGATGCCCTCCAGCATGGCCCCGGCCTTTTCAAAAATCTCCCGGAAAATACCGGTGATTTCCACAAGGGCCTGGTGGCTTGTGCCGGAAGATGCGGCGGACATATTGCCCACAAGCCGCAGCAGCTGGGCCAGCCCCCGGTTCAGGGATGCAAGCTGAGCCGTTCCGGCCTCGCCTGACTGCTCCGCAAGGGCTTCTGCAGAAGCCAGAATGCCGGAGAGAGGCAGCCGCAGCTCGGCGGCGGCCAGAGAAAGAACCCGGAGCTCCCTGGGTTCCGCAGGGCCCTCCAGCACGAAAAAGTCCAGCTCCCCCCGGCGCTCCACCTCGGCACCGAAGACGGTGCCGGAAAGGTCCAGGGTCAGGTACAGGCTGCCGCCTTCGTAGGCGGTGTATTCCTTCTGCCCAGTGGCGAGCAGCGGCGCAATTTCCGCGCCAAGGGGCAGAGGCAGGTGCTTTGCTGCCGCGTTGCACTGGAAAATGCGGCCCGCTTTGACACAGAAGCAGGGGGCGACGATCAGATCCAGCGTCTCTATGTGCAGGGTTTCGTTGTCCATGACAGTCCTCCTGACAGTGGTAGCTTGCGCAGAATCGGGGAAAACTTTCCCGGCAGGTTTCGACAATTCTTTTACGGCTATTTTAACGCCCAAATTTCAAAATAGCAAGGGCAACTTCATGAAAAAAGGGGATACACTATGCACGAAGGACACAGAGACCGGGTGAAGAAACGCTTTCGCCAGGAGGGGCTGGATCATTTTTCGGATATTCAGGCTCTGGAGCTGCTGCTGTTTTACGGCATTCCCCGGGTGGATACCAACCCCATTGCCCATGCTCTGCTGGACCGTTTCGGCAGCCTTTCTCAGGTGCTGGAGGCCAGCCCTGAGGAGCTGATGAAGGTTCCGGGGGTGGGGGAGAACGCGGCGCTGCTGCTGACGCTGATCCCCCAGATGGGCAGGTTCTACATGGTGGACCGCTCCAGCCGTGTGACAATTCTGCAAACCTTGGAGCAGTGCGCGGATTTTCTGGTGCCCCACTTTTTCGGGCGGAAGGTGGAGACGGTTTTCATCCTCTGCCTGGACGCCAAGTGTAAGCTTTTGTGCTGCAAGGAGCTGGGAGAGGGCGGCCCCAATTCTACCGGCGTCTCCATCCGGAAAATCGTGGAGACGGCCATTGGCGTCAACGCTGCCACGGTGGTGCTGGCCCACAACCATCCCAGCGGCCTGGCGGTGCCATCAGCTGAGGATATCCAGACCACCCGCCGCATTGCCCATGCTTTGCAGGCGGTGGAGATTACCCTAGCGGATCACATCATTGTGGCGGATGGGGATTATGTTTCCATTGCCATGTCCGATGACCGTTTTCGGGACTGCCTGCTGATATAAAGGAGATACCTATGGATCATTTTGAATTGGTTTCGGAATACAAGCCCTCCGGCGACCAGCCGGAGGCCATTGAGGCCCTGACAAACGGCGTGAACTGGGGCCTGCGGGAGCAGACTTTGCTGGGTGTCACCGGCTCCGGCAAGACCTTTACCATGGCCTCCGTTATCGCCAAGCTAAACAGGCCTACCCTGGTGCTGGCCCACAATAAGACCTTGGCGGCCCAGCTGTGCTCAGAGTTCCGGGAGTTTTTTCCACACAATGTTGTGGAATATTTCATTTCCTACTACGACTACTATCAGCCCGAGGCATACATTGCCCATACGGACACCTATATTGAAAAGGATGCCTCCGTCAATGAGGAGATCGACCGGCTGCGCCACTCCGCAACCTCCTCTCTGTTTGAGAGGCGGGATGTGATCATTGTGGCCTCCGTCAGCTGCCTGTACGGTCTGGGTGACCCCATTGACTACAAGAGCATGGTCATTTCTCTGCGGGTGGGGCAGGAGCGGCCTGTGGATGAGATATTGAAAAAGCTGACGGAAATTCGCTATGAGCGCAACGACATTGACTTTTCCCGGAATAAATTCCGGGTCCGGGGGGACACCCTGGAGGTTTACCCCGCCTACTGGTCCGGCAGGGCCATTCGGGTGGAGTTTTTTGGAGATGAAATCGACCGCATCAGCGAGATCAACGCCGTGTCCGGGTTGGTTGAGCGGTATGTGGACCATGTGGCGATTTATCCCGCCAGCCACTATGTTGCCTCTAAAGAGAAGCTCCAGCGGGCCATGCTGGAAATTCAGAAGGAGTGCGACGAGCAGGTGGTGAAGTTCCGGGCGGAAAACAAGCTCATCGAGGCCCAGCGAATCGCCCAGCGCACGGCCTACGATTTGGAAATGATGACGGAAATCGGCTTCTGCAACGGCATCGAGAACTATTCCCGGGTCATCCAGGGCCGGGCACCGGGATCGCCCCCCACCACGCTGCTGGATTATTTCCCGGAAGATTTTCTTATGTTCATTGACGAAAGCCATGTAACCCTGCCCCAGTGCCGGGCCATGTACGCCGGGGACCGGAGCCGGAAGGATGCCCTGGTGAACTATGGCTTCCGCCTGCCCTCGGCCTATGATAACCGCCCGCTGAATTTCAAAGAGTTCGACGAGAAGATCAATCAGGTGATCTATGTCTCCGCCACTCCGGGTGAGTACGAGCGCACCCGTTCCGGACAGATCGTAGAGCAGGTCATTCGGCCCACGGGTCTGCTGGATCCTCAGGTGGAGGTGCGGCCCGTTGAGGGGCAGATCGATGACCTGATTGGGGAAATCAATGCCCGCACTGCCAGACAGGAGCGGGTCCTTGTGACGACCCTGACCAAGAAAATGGCCGAGGATCTGACGGTGTACCTGCAAAAGGCGGGCATTAAGGTCCGGTATATGCATTCGGACATCGGGGCCATGGAGCGGATGGAGATCATCCGGGATCTGCGCCTGGCAAAATTCGATGTTTTGGTGGGCATTAATCTGCTGCGGGAAGGCCTGGACCTGCCGGAGGTGAGCCTGGTGGCCATTCTGGATGCGGATAAGGAGGGGTTCCTGCGCAGTGAAACCAGTCTGATTCAGACCATGGGCCGCGCCGCGCGGAACGCCGAGGGCAAGGTCATTATGTATGCCGACACAGTGACTCCCTCTATGCGCATCGCCATGGACGAAACCGCCCGCCGCCGGGAAATTCAGGACGCCTATAACAAAGCCCACGGCATCGTGCCCAAGACCGTTATCAAGTCCGTCCGGGACCTGATCGAGATTTCCTCTCCCACCGCCGAGCGGAAGGGCCGAAACGGGGTCAAGATGACCAAGGCGGAGAAGGAAAAGGAAATCGCCCGCCTGGAAAAGCAGATGAAGGAGGCGGCCAAGATGATGGAGTACGAGTACGCCGCCGTGCTGCGTGACCAGATTGTAGAGCTCCGCGGCAACGGACTGTAAAGCCCTTATTCCAAAAATATTCCGCCACCCGGGAAATTGTCCTTGCAATTTGCGCCGTGGATGGTATAATAAATTCTATCACATACAAAGGAGTTCATCCCAATGACTATTTTGACTGCTACCGGCTCTACCGGAATGGGCAGCATGCTGATCACTCTGGTGCTCATGCTGGCCGTGTTCTACTTCATGCTCATCCGCCCCGAAAACAAGCGGAAGAAGGAAGCAGAGCAGATGCGTTCTGCCGTAAAGACCGGCGACAAGATCACCACCATCGGCGGCATTGTTGGAACCGTTGCCAACGTGAAGGAAAACAATCTGGTCATCGAGACCGGCGCCGATCAGGTCCGGATCGAAATTGCCAAGTGGGCGATGTCCACCAACGAGACCGCCGCCGAGACCGCCAAGGCCGAGGCCAAGAAGGCTCAGGAGGCCAAGGCAAAGGCCAAGGCAAAGGCCAAGGCAGCCAAGAAGGCCGAGAAGGGCAAGTAAGCAAAGAAAAAACCACATCGGCTCCATACCGATGTGGTTTTTCTTTACCCAAGCTTTTTTAAGGGAACTGTTTCCAGAATGGGAATGCCCAGCTTTCCGAGCTTTTCCCGGACCTGGGTCTCAACCTTTGGCACCTGCAGTGCCTCCGGCTGGTGGGCATCGCAGCCCAGCACCATAGGCAGGCCTGCCTGAGCAACAAGCTCCAGGAATCTCTGGTCGGGGTAGTTTCGGCCCTCCCGGAAGCCCAGGAAATTGAATTCCAGGGGCAGGCCGTGGTCCTTGGCTTCCCGGACGAGCAGCCCCATCCATTCGTTATAGACAGACCGGTTTCCGGTGAAATTGAGAATATCCGGGTGGGCCATATAGGTGTACAGTCCGGTATCCATGGCGGCAATGCCCTGGCGGACATAGGCCTCCAGAATTGCTTTGTCTGCCGTGGGCTGACCGCTGTAGACCCCATCCGGCTCGTTGCCAACAAAGTGCTGGCCCAGAATCATGTATTCCACCTGCTCCTGCCGGAGAAAGTCCACGAGCCGGTCGAAGTATTTGGGGTAGTATTCCGCCTCCACGCCGACATGGATTTCCAGCCGGTCTGCATAGCGGACCCGCAGAGCGTTCACTGTGGATACATAGCCGGGAAGCTCCTCCGGGTGCATCCGGAAGGTGGAATAGTAGTCCCCGGGGAAGAAATAGGGCGTGTGATCGGAAAAGCCCAGTATTTTCAGGCCTGCGGACAGTGCCGCATCCACATATTCCTGCTCGCTGCCCTGGGCATGGTTGCAGCGAGGGGTATGGGTGTGATAGTTAGCAATCATAAAATAGCTTCTTTCTCTGTTTTGATTACATTATACCACGATTTTTACAAAATGCAATGGAGTTTGGAGAGACAGACCAATGAAAGACTTTCCTGTATTTACAACGGAAAACGGCGTCGCCAGCCTGATCTTGAAGGAGATCCCCTACCGGGGCGAGGCCTACATTCACCTGCGGGATTCTCAGAATCCCAAGACGCTGCTGGAAGAGTGCGTATCCTTCTGCGCCGCCTGTGGGGCGGAGAAAATCTATGCATCGGGCGGCCCTGTTATGGAGCAATACCCTCTGCATACAGCAGTTCTGGAAATGCGGGGCATTCCCAATGTGCAGGAGGAGCTGATTGAATCCCTGTTTCCTGTGACGGAGGCGACGGTCAGCCGCTGGCGGGCGCTTTACAATGAGGCCATGGCTCGGGTGGACAATGCCGGGACCCTGGAAAGCCGGGATGAAGGGCGGCTCCTGGAGGGCGGGGCCTACTTCGTCCATCACCAGGGGAAGCTTCTGGGCATTGGCTATCTGCGGGAGGACTGCATTGAGGCCATTGCTGCCGCGTTTCCCGGGGCCGGGAAGCGGGTGCTGCACTCTCTGGCCTCTGTGTGCCCCGGGGTGCCGCTGCGCCTGGAGGTGGCCGGAACCAACGAACGGGCCATTGCGCTGTATGAAAAAATCGGATTTCTGAAGGTAAAAGAGCTGTCCCGGTGGTATCGGGTTCGATAAAACAAATATTTTCTGACTGTCAAGGAAAAATACTTGACAAAGAACAGAAAATCGTGTATGATATCCGAGCTGTCAAGTGGATTTGCTTGACAGAGGAGGATCGCCCATGGATGCACTGGAAATGACGCTGCTGTTTGATTACTACGGCGAGCTTTTGACCCAGCGGCAGAGGGACTGCCTGGATATGCGTTACAACCAGGATATGTCTCTGGGAGAGATCGCCCAGGAGCTTGGCGTCAGCCGCCAGGGGGTCTATGACAACCTGAGCCGGGCGGAGACGCTCCTGCGGAATATGGAAGAAAAAACAGGCTTCCTGCGCCGGGATGAAAAGGTCCGCTCGGCTGCCCAGCAAATCATCCGGGCGGCGGAGATGCTGTCCGCCTCCAAAGATCCGGAGGTGGGGGAGCTGGCCCGGCAAATCCTGGCAGCGGCAAAGGAACTTGAGGAGTAAAGTATGGCATTTGAAGGCTTGACTGAAAAAATCTCTTCCACCTTCAAAAAGCTTCGTGGCAAAGGCCGCCTGAAGGAAGCGGATGTGAAGGAGGCCATGCGGGATATCCGTATGGCATTGCTGGAAGCAGACGTAAGCTATAAAGTGGTGAAGGACTTCACCAAGTCCGTTACAGAGCGCTGCGTGGGCGCGGATGTGCTGGAATCCCTGACCCCTGCCCAGATGATCGTCAAGATCGTCAACGAAGAGCTGTGCAAGCTCATGGGCAATGAGACAAAGCACCTGAATATCAATCCCAACGGCCCTACCGTGGTCATGCTGGTTGGCCTCCAGGGCGCCGGTAAAACCACCAACGGCTCCAAGCTGGCCGGCCTGATGAAGCGCCAGGGGAGAAATCCCTTGCTGGTTGCCTGCGACGTTTACCGTCCCGCAGCCATTCAGCAGCTAAAGGTCTGCGGCGAGAAGCTGGGCATCCCGGTGTTTGAAAAAGGCACCCAGGACCCGGTGGTCACAGCCAAGGAGGCTGTGCTCTATGCCCGGCAGCGCGGCTATGATATGGTTTTCCTGGATACGGCCGGACGGCTGCATGTGGATGAGGCACTGATGGAAGAGCTGAAAAACATCAAGGCCGCCGTCAAGCCCAATGAAATTATGCTGGTGGTTGACGCCATGACCGGTCAGGATGCGGTGAATGCTGCCCAGACCTTTAATGAGTGGCTGGATATCGACTCCGTTATGCTCTCCAAGCTGGACGGCGATGCCAGAGGCGGCGCGGCCCTGTCTGTCAAGGCCGTTACCGGAAAACCCATCAAGTTCGCTGGCATAGGCGAAAAGCTGGAGGATATTGAGGTCTTCCACCCGGACCGGATGGCAAGCCGGATTCTGGGCATGGGCGATGTGCTGAGCCTCATTGAGAAGGCCGAAAAGGCCTACGATGCCAAGCAGGCCGCCAAGATGGAGGAGAAAATGCGGACCAACCGCTTCACCCTCCAGGACTTTTACGACCAGATGGTGCAGCTCAAATCCATGGGCTCCATGGAGGACCTCCTGGCCCAGATGCCCGGCGGCGCCAACCTGAAGGACATCAAGCTGGACCCCAAGGCCATGGCCCACACCGAGGCCATTATCCTTTCCATGACCCCCAAGGAGCGGGAGAACCCCTCCATCATCGGGGCAAGCAGAAAAAAGAGAATTGCCGCCGGCTGCGGCCTGCGGGTGGAGGATGTGAACAAGCTCCTCAAATCCTTTGAGCAGATGAAAAAGCTCATGAAGCAGTTCTCTTCTCCCGGCGCTGCCAAGAAGCTCAAGAGAATGGGCGGCTTTGGCGGGATGCGTTTTCCGGGAATGTAATTTGGTTCGCTGAAAGCAAATGCTTTGCGATAGATATTTTAGACTTTTTATGGAGGTGAAACTTTCATGGTTAAGATCAGACTGAGAAGAATGGGTGCCAAGAAGGCTCCTTACTACCGTATCGTTGTTGCCGATTCCCGTTCTCCCCGTGATGGCCGCTGCATCGAAGAGATCGGCACCTACAACCCCCTGACCGCTCCCGCCACTGTCACTGTCGACGTGGAGAAGGCTCAGAACTGGATCAAGAATGGTGCTCAGCCCACCGATACCGTTCGTGGCCTGCTGAAGAACGCCGGCGTTCTGTAAGCCCTTTTTGAAGGAGTGGCACGATGAAGGAACTTTTGCTGTATATGGCAAAGAGCCTGGTGGACAATCCCGACGCCGTCACCGTTGTGGAGACCTCTGACGAGGAAGGCAAGGTGCTGGAGCTCCATGTGGCCGAAGGCGACATGGGCAAGGTGATCGGACGCCAGGGACGGATCGCCAAGGAGATCCGTACCATTATTAAGACCGTAGCCCAGCGCACTGGCGAAAAGGTTACTGTTGAAATTGTGGACTAAACGGCTATGCGTGGCGATTTCGTCACGCATTTTCGTTTATAAAGGAGAATTGTATGAGACTTCCGTTTATTGAGGCAGGGGAGATCGTGAATACCCATGGGGTCCGGGGGGAAGTGAAGATGCTCTCCTGGCTGGACAGCCCCGAGGATATGTGCGGCTTTTCCCGCTGCCGGATCGGTGGAAAGGACTATGCGCTTCAGTCCTGCCGGGTGCAGGGCACCTGTGACCTTTTGAAGCTTTCCGGGGTGGATACCATGGAGCTTGCCCAGGCGCTCCGGGGAAAAACTGTGGAAATTTACCGGGAGGACGTGGCGGACAACGTGGTCTTTGCGGCAGAGCTGGTGGGCATGGAGGTTTTCAGCCAGGGAAAACCGGTTGGAAAGCTGACAGACGTGCTGGATTATCCCGGAAACCAGGTCTATGTGGTCAAGGGCAGCCGGGAATATATGATCCCGGCGGTAAGCGCTTTTATCCTGGACGTGGATATGGAAGCCAACCGGATGGAGGTTCAGCTGCTGGAGGGCATGGAAACCGATGCGGATTGATATTCTCACCCTGTTTCCCGATACTCTGGGGGATGTACTTTCCGAGAGCATCCTGGGTCGTGCCCAAGAGCGGGGCTACATCCGCATTGAGGCCCATCAGATCCGGGACTATACCTCCAACAAGCAGAACCAGGTGGATGACTACCCCTACGGCGGCGGCCGGGGGGCCATTATGCAGGCGGACCCCATCTACCGCTGCTGGGAAGCCGTCTGCGACGAGGCAGCGGGGCCGGTGCACACCGTGTATCTCTCTCCCTGCGGCCATACGTTCAAGCAGGCCGATGCCATTCGCCTGAGCAAAATGGAGAATCTCATTCTGGTCTGCGGCCACTATGAGGGCATCGACCAGCGCTTTATTGACGAGTGTGTGGACGAGGAGATATCCCTGGGGGATTTTGTGCTCACCGGCGGGGAAATCGCGGCCATGGCTGTGACGGATGCCGTGTGCCGCATGGTGCCGGGGGTGCTGGCAGACCCGGAGTGCTTCGAGGATGAGAGCCATTTTTCCGGGCTCCTGGAATATCCCCAGTACAGCCGCCCTGCCGTCTGGCATGGCCGTACTGTGCCGGAGATCCTGCTGTCCGGCAACCATGAAAAGGTGAATCAGTGGCGGCGAAAGCAATCTCTGCGCCGCACAAAGGCCCGCCGTCCGGATATGTATGAAAAGCTGGATCTGTCCTCCAAGCAGGACCGGAAGCTCCTGCGGGAAATGGACGAGGAGGATGATGAAGATGGGTCAAACGGACAAGCTTGAAACGCTGCGTCAGTGGGTGCGGGAAAGCAGGCACATGGTGGCCTTTACGGGGGCCGGAGTCTCCACCGAATCCGGTGTGCCGGATTTTCGCAGTGTGGATGGGCTGTACAGCCAGAGCTTCGACTATCCGCCGGAGACCATTATCAGCCATAGCTTTTATCTGAAAAATCCGGAATATTTCTTTCGGTTTTACCGGGAAAAGATGATGCCTCTGGACGTAGAGCCCAATATCACCCACAAAACCCTGGCAAAATGGGAACAGGAGGGCAGGCTCAGTGCCGTTGTGACCCAGAATATCGATGGCCTGCACCAGAAGGCCGGGTCCCGGCGGGTCTATGAGCTCCATGGCTCCATTCTGCGGAACTACTGTACCCGCTGCGGGAAATTCTATCCGGCCTCTTTTGTGAAAAACTGTGACGGCATTCCCAGATGCAGCTGCGGCGGCATTGTGAAGCCGGACGTGGTGCTCTATGAGGAGGGACTGGACGAGAAAACCGTGGAGGGGGCTCTGGAGGCAATCTCTACGGCGGATATGCTCCTGGTGGCCGGAACAAGCCTGACGGTGTACCCGGCAGCGGGCTTCCTGCGCTATTACAGGGGAAATCGCCTGGTGCTCATCAACCGGGATCCCACGCCCTTCGATGACCGAGCGGACCTTGTTTTTCACGAGAGCCTGGGAAAGGTCCTGGGCGCGCTGGAAAACCTTTAAGCTTTCGTGAAAAAATTGTTGACAAATGTTGTTTGCCGTTGTATAATACCAAAGCTGTCCTTGAGACGGCCATCTGAAAGGATGCCTCTGTAGCTCAGTAGGTAGAGCAGCGGACTGAAAATCCGCGTGTCGTTGGTTCGATTCCGACCGGAGGCACCATCTTTTTCCCTGAATCGGGAATTCGGGAGATTCAATCCCGTCGATGGGAATCAGATGCGGGTGTAGCTCATCCGGTAGAGCGCCACCTTGCCAAGGTGGAGGTAGCGAGTTCGAGCCTCGTCACCCGCTCCAGAAAAGAGATCTGCGTTTGCAGGTCTCTTTTTTTGCGCAAAAGGAACCGGCCCGGTTGATACCGGGCCGGAAATTCACATCTGGAAGATGTTTCCCAGAACGACGCCGTTCTGGGGCTGTTCCTTGGGCTTCAGCTGTTCGTAGGCCAGTGCATAGGTCACTTCCATCCGGTTACGCAGGAAGTATAGCTGGGCAAAGCTGGCAGCCAGGGAGAGAATATAGAATATGGCGAAAACTGCCTGATCGCTTATGGGCAGGGTGACACCGGCCAGAGCCAGCAGCACATCTCCGTAGGCCAAAACAGCAGCCAGAAACGTCAGGGCGTAGTACCACCAGAAGCTCAGGTCCAGCCGGAACAGACGGAACCGGCTGCCACGCATCATTTTGCGGCTTTCCCGCAAAGCGTAAATGGCACCTGCCTCGGGGTGGTCATACAGAACGTAGTCCGCCATGCGGTAGCGGTAGAGGATGGGAACCAGCACCGCCAGGACCACCACCAGAAAGATGACGAGCAGAGGGCCGGATGCGGCGTAGAGCGCATCCAGTGTGCCTTCATCCAGGGTAATGCTGCCGCCGCTCAGCAGGCTGCTGCCGGAGATGGCGGGTGAGATGGCATTCATAAAGCCGTCGGAGAAGGGGCTCAGCATAAACAGGAAGGAAGACAGATAGCTGGCGGCCAGGGTAAAGCCCATCAGGATCGCGGCCAGCAGCAGCTTCAGACGCAGCAGGGGCCAGAAGCGCTCATATCCGGTCTTCAAAGCATTGCGGGAGGCATACTGTCCCCGGGCGATACGGACCATGCCGCCCATGTAGCCGAAGCTCATGCATACGCTCACAATGGCGGACAGAATGGGCAGAAAGCTGGACATGGTGGACAGGAAGCTCCGGCTGCTCATACCGGCGAGTCCTCCCGTCTGGGAGATGCGGCTGGACAGCAGGAACTGAATCAGTGTGCACAGACAGCTGACACCCAGAGTAATGGCAGCGTAGAGTAGGACGATGTCCTTTTGGTTTTTGGCGTTTTGCAGCCGGTCGGCTGCCTTTGTTTTCAATTCACGGCTGGGAAAAGTCATAGCGTAGGATCCTCCTGGTCTGCATAATAATGCATTATGGGTTTAGTTATAAACCATTCCGATAGAAATAGCAAATGAATTTTTTGCAACGGCGGCTTTTTTAGGAGAAATAAAATTTTTTTGAAAAAGGTCTTTACAAATCGAAAAATATCTGTTATAATCTCACTCGTTCCTGGCCCGGTGGTGCAGTCGGTTAGCACGCCAGCCTGTCACGCTGGAGGTCGACGGTTCGAGTCCGTTCCGGGTCGCCAATCCCGCAGATGGTTTCATCTGCGGGATTTTTCATGTCCATTCAAAAATCTGCACGAGGGAGGCTCTTTATGCTTACCGCCAATGAATTCTATCGGCAGCGCTTTGGCTGCAAGGTCTATAAGCTCTCCCTGGACGGCGGCTTCACCTGCCCCAATCGGGACGGCACCCGGGGCACAGGCGGCTGCCGGTTCTGCTCCGGCTCCGGCAGCGGAGAGTTCGCGGCCACAGGGGAGAACATCCGGGCCCAGCTGACCGAGGCGAAGAAATGGGTGGAGAAAAAGTGCAAGGGCGGAAAATACATTGCCTATTTCCAGTCCTTTACCAATACCTATGGCCCCATTGACCGCCTGGAAGATATGTACCGGGCGGCCATGGCCCCGGAAGAGATCGTGGGAATCGCGGTTGCCACCCGCCCGGACTGCCTGCCGCCGGAGACCGTGGCGCTCCTGGCGGAACTGGCGAAGGAGAAATACGTCAGCGTGGAGCTGGGTCTTCAAACGGTCCATGAGAAAACCGCCCGGGCCATGAACCGGGGCTATGATACAAGCGTTTATTTTGACGCGGTGCAGCGCCTCCATGCTGCGGGGCTGGAGACCGTGACCCACCTGATTCTGGGTCTGCCAGGAGAAACAGAGCAGGATATGGTGGAGTCCGCCCGGCAGGTGGCCCAGGCGGGCACAGAGGGGGTCAAATTCCATCTGCTTCACGTCATGGCGGATGCCCCTCTGGCGGCGGACTACGCCCGGGGCGCATTCCGGTGCCTGGAATTGGAGGAATACGGGGAAATCCTTGTGGAATGCCTCCGGCAGTTCCCGGAAAGCACCGTTGTGCACCGCATTACCGGGGACGGAGCCCGGCGGGGGCTGGTCGCGCCGCTGTGGTCCCTGGATAAAAAGCGGGTGCTGAATTATTTGAACAACCTTCTCTCTGCCTCTGGACTTTTGTAGAAAAGAGGTTTATAATAAAGCTACAAAGAAAGGGAGCCGAAAGCGCCGCTTTTTGTGGAAGCAGCTCAGGGCGTTCCCAATGGGGAGGACATCTCATGAAACTCGACACCAAGCGCACAGTCCTGGTGGGCTTCGCGTTCCTGTCCATCTGTGCCTTCTGGCAGATGTATGACAATCTGGTTCCCCTGATTCTGACGAACACCTTTCACCTGAACGAGACCATTTCCGGCGCCATCATGGCAGCGGACAATGTGATGGCTCTGTTCCTGCTGCCGCTGTTCGGCGGGCTGTCTGACAAATGCACCTCCCGCCTGGGCCGCCGCCGCCCCTTTATCCTGTTTGGCACGCTGGCCGCCATCTGCCTGATGCTTCTGCTACCCCTGTTTGCCGACAGCTACCACGCAGCCCCCGGCGGCGGCAAGATTGCCCTGTTTATCTGCGTGCTGGGGCTGCTGCTGGTTGCCATGGGCACCTACCGCAGCCCTGCCGTGGCCCTGATGCCGGATATCACCCCCAAGCCCCTGCGTTCCAAGGCCAACGCCATCATCAATCTGATGGGCGCGGTGGGCGGTATCCTGTATCTGCTGATCACCACCTTCCTGTACCATGTAAAGAGCGAGACCTATGTCAGCTTCTTCCCGCTGTTCGCCATTGTGGCAGGCATTATGGCGGCGGCCCTGGCCGTTGTCATGTTCTTCGTCAACGAGCCGGAGCTGGTAAGAAAGCAGCAGGAATACGAGCGCAAGCACCCCGAGGACGACCTGACGGAGCACACCGCCCAGGGCGACACCCTCCCGGCGGATGTGAAGAAGAGCCTGACCTTCCTGCTGGTGTCCATCAGCCTGTGGTTCGTGGGCTACAACGGCGTATCCACCTGGTTTTCCGTGTACGCGGAGAACATCTGGGGCATGAGCCTGGGCCAGGCCAATACCTGCCTGACCATTGCCACCGGCGGCGCCATCCTCAGCTATATCCCCATCGGTACCGTTGCCAGCCGCATCGGTCGCCGGAAGACCATCCGCTTCGGCACCCTGCTGCTGTCCGGCAGCTTCCTGGCAGCCTTCCTGCTGACCATGGCCCTGGAGGGCTTCAGCCCGGTGCTGTATCTTCTGTTTCTGCTGGTGGGCCTTGCCTGGGCTTCCATCAATGTCAACAGCCTTCCCATGGTTGTGGAGATGTGCAAGGGCAGCGAGGTGGGCAAGTTCACGGGCCTGTATTACACCTTCTCCATGTCCGCCCAGATCATCACCCCCATTGTGGCAGGCTGGTTGCTGCGCAATGTCAGCTACCGGGCACTGTTCCCCTATGCGGCGTTTTTTGTATTTGCGTCCTTCCTCACCATGGGCTTCGTGCGTCACGGCGACAATAAGGTCCCGGCCAAGAAGGGCCTGGAAGCCTATGATGTGGAGGATTGATTTTCATACGAAATTCTTACAGAAAGGGAAGCGAAAAAAATGTTTGTTTTGATCCTTTTAATCCTCATTCTCATGACTTTGCACCTGCTCTGTCTCCGGGGCCGGAAAAATCAGCCCGGTATGGAGACCCTTCGGGGCTGGTACTATGCCCACCGGGGCCTCCACGATGACGAGAAGCCGGAAAACAGCTTGGCCGCCTACAAGGCTGCTCTGGACAAGGGCTATGGCATTGAACTCGATGTCCATCTGCTGAAGGACGGCTCTCTGGCCGTCATGCACGATTCCGACCTGAAGCGGACCACCGGCCGGGAGGGCTTCATGGAAGACCTGACCGCCCAGGACCTGGAAAACTATCATCTGGGCGGCACGGACCAGACGATTCCCACATTCCAGCAGGTGCTGGACCTGTTTGACGGGCAGGCCCCGCTGATCATTGAGCTCAAAACCCGAAACGGCAACGCAAACGCCCTGACAGAGGCCGTCTGCCGGGTACTGAAGGATTATACGGGACCCTACTGCGTGGAATCCTTCGACCCCCGGTGCATCCGCTATCTTTACAAGCACTATCCCCAGATCATCCGGGGCCAGCTGGCGGAGAACGCCGTGAAGCGGAATAAGAGCGTCTCTTGGCCCGTGCGCTTTCTGTGTACCTACTATCTGGAAAACTTCCTGACCCGGCCGGACTTCATCGCCTATCGGTTTGAGGACCGGGAGACTACCAGCAATTCCATTTGCCGCCGGATCTGGGGCATTCAGGGTGTCAGCTGGACCATCCGGACCCCCGAGGATTTCCAGACCGCCGTCCGGGAGGGCTGGATCCCTATTTTCGAAAATTTTGACCCCAAGGCCCTGGGTCTGGACAAGCAAAACTGAATTGTTCACAATTTCGAATTATTTTGTTTTCAATTCCGCTATTTGCCGTTCAAATCCCCCAGGTACTCTAATAACAGAAAGGTTGCGGAAGCCGTGAGCCGCTCCCTTTCCTCTCCGTAGATCCTCTTTTCTACCTCTCTTCTTTCTATTCCTTTTGCAGGAAACCCCCGCTGCCCAAAGCAGCGGGGGTTTTCGCGGCTCAGCAAAAAGCCTCGCAGAGTTTGGCGGCGTAAGCCGCCAAATAAAATCAAAATCATTTTCTGTCGGGGCGTGTACCTGACAGAAAATACTTCTCAGGCTGCGGCGTGTAGAATTTGTGTGCCGCAGGCGCGCAAATTATGCGCGCAGCAGACTGCAAAAACTTGTCGGAAAAGCCCGTAAGGGGTTTTTCGACAGTTTGAGACCCCCGCTGCCCAAAGCAGCGGGGGTTTTCATGCTTGCATGAGACCGTATCCGGGGGTATAATGGATGCAAAAGGGGGCGGATGCCATGTGGCGGGAGTCGGAATCAGAGGTCGTGCGGCTGGAAAAGGTATTGGCCCACAATGATTTGACCGGGCAGGCCTTGCTGGAAAAATTTCGGGGAGCCTCCCGGGAGAGTGTGCGTCTTGCGGCTGCCCTGCGGGGCTATTTCACCTCTGGGAGCGCGACAGAGGACCAGCGGGAGCTTTACGGCAGCTATCTGCGCAGCCGGGTTCGCCCCACTGTGGCGGCACTGATGGAAGAAAACCGGGTGACGGAATTGGAGCGCTTCGAAAAGGAAGTACCTTTTCCACAGCCCCTTGTGGATGAATTTCTGACGGAGGCCATGGAAATGGACCGCCCGGAGATCACCGTCTGGCTGCTGCAATGCAAAAAGGAACGCTTCGGCTTCCGGGACCGGGACTTTTCCTGGTAGGAGGAGCAATGGAATCCTTAAATGAAAAAATTCTCACAGCCTGCCGCACGGAGCTGTGCGGCCTGTACCCCGGCCTGAACGGGGCCTTTGCCCTGCTGCCCCAAAAAGAAGGCAGGGCCATGGCAACGGACGGACAGACGCTTTTTGTCCCGCCGGACCTAACCCAAATGTATGCCGTGAATCCGGCAAAAGTTCGGCGGGGCTATCTGCATATGCTGCTCCACTGCCTGTTTCTGCACATCCGCCTGCCGGACAGGGTAGACCCGGAAGCTTGGGGCCTTGCCTGTGACCTGTGGACGGAAACCTTTATTGAAAACCTGGAGCAGCCCCGGCTGTACACGGAAAACCCGGCCAGGGATCGGGTGCTGCCCAAAATCAGCGGCACGCCCTGGCAGATTCTGGGCAGGCTCCCGGAATTTGACCGGGCAGAGCTGCGGAAGGCTGCGGCCTTTGACGACCACAGCCTGTGGAAACCGGATCTTCCGGAGGCGCTCGCCAAAAAGTGGGAGGGCCTGTCCGGCGGGGGAGATGCCCTGGGGCAGGGTGCCCGGGGCCGCAGCGGCGGCGAGGGAGAGGAAAAATTAGGAGATTTGCAAGACCCGCTTTTTGACTTCCGCCGGTACCTGCGCCGGTTTACCGTGCCAAGGGAGGAGCTGGAAATCGATGAGGACAGCTTTGACTACGGGTTTTACACTCTGGGAATGGAGCGCTATGGCAATATGCCCCTGCTGGAGCCTCTGGAATACAAGGAGGTTCGCCGCCTGGATGCCTTTGCCATCGCCATTGACACCTCAGCCTCCTGCGATGCGGTTTTGGTTCGCCGCTTTTTGGAGGAGGTTTATGGCATTCTCAGCACCCAGGAGAACTTCTTTCGGAAGATGAAGGCGGTTTTCTTCCAGTGCGACTGCTGCCTGCAGGACAAGGCAGTCATTACAAACCGGGAGCAGTGGCTTTCCTATGGAAGAAATATAAAAATCAAGGGCAGGGGCGGCACAGATTTCACGCCGGTGTTCCGGGAAATCGAAGCCATGCGCGCCCGGGGGGAGCTGCCCAGGCCCAGAGCGCTGCTCTATTTTACGGACGGGGACGGCTACTATCCCCATAAGCCGGACTACGAGACGGTCTTTGTCCTGGCAGGACCCCAGAAGCACCCGGAACTGGTGCCAAAATGGGCAAAGACGCTGGTATTGGAATGAGGAGAGAACGATGAACATCCAGCAGGCAAAGGAAGAGATCCGCAATACCTTGCAGGCGTATCTGCAAAAGGACGGGGAGGGAAAATATTGCTTCCCAACGGTCCGGCAGCGCCCGCTGCTGCTCATGGGGCCTCCCGGCGTGGGAAAGACCGCCATTGTGGAGCAGGTGGCCCGGGAGGAGCAGGTTCCCCTGGTGGCCTACACCATGACGCACCACACCCGCCAAAGTGCGGTGGGCCTGCCGAAAATTGCGGAGCGGGACTACTGCGGGCGGCATTTTTCCGTGACGGAATACACCATGAGCGAGATCATCGGCGCCGTGTACGAGGCCATGGACCGGACAGGAAAGCGGGAGGGCATCCTCTTTTTGGATGAGATCAACTGCGTCTCCGAGACCTTGGCCCCGACCATGCTGCAATTCCTGCAAAACAAAACCTTCGGCAACCATGCCCTGCCGGAGGGCTGGCTCATTGTGGCGGCGGGCAACCCGCCGGAGTACAATAAATCCGTCCGGGATTTTGACATTGTGACCTTGGACCGCATCCGCAATATCCCTGTGGAGGCCTCCCAGCAGGCCTTCCTGGCCTATGGCGCAGAAGCGGGCCTTCACGGTGCGATTCTGTCTTATCTGGCGCTGAAGCCGGAAAAATTCTACCATGTGAGCCGGAACGAGAATGCGCTGCACTATGTGACGGCCCGGGGCTGGGAGGACCTGTCCCGGCTGCTGCAGAGCTATGAAAGCCTGGGCATTCCCGTGGAGGAAGCCCTTGTGGGGGAATTTTTGAATCTGGAAGAGACCAGCCGGGACTTTTATGACTACTACCGACTGTATGGAAGCTACGGCAGGGACTATGGAGTCCGGGAAATCCTGGCAGGGGAGGCGGATACGGCCTTTCTGGCCGATAGAAAGGCCATGGCTCAGGCAGGGGACTTTACGGAGCGGTTCGCTCTGGTGAATCTGATCCTGGAGCAGCTGCGGCGCTATGCGGCTGCCTATGGCCGGGAGGATGCCCTGGACGTTGCCCTGCATGAGACCATGCAGGCCTTCTTCCGGCAGAATGGAACATTGGAGGATTTCCTGGCTGCCCGCCGGAACGCACTGCAGACCAAGCGGCAGTTCCGCCTGGAAAGCGCGGACAGCCTTACTGCCGCAGAGGGCATCCTGCGGAAAATAGAGCAGTGGGGGCTGGAGGCAAAGCAGGCCCGGTGCGGCGACGGCGCGGCGCTGGAACGCTTCCTCAAGGCCCGCTTTGACGGTCAGCTGGAAAGCCGTCAGGGAAAAATCCGACAGATGACGGCGGCTTTGGACCGGGCAATTCCATTTTTGACGGACTGCTTTGGGGACGGTCAGGAGCTGACGCTGCTGATCACAGGCATTACCGGCAGCAAGGGAATCATGGCCTTTATTGCCCGCCATGGCAGCGACAGCTATTTGGCCCTGTGCGGCCGGTTGCAATGCCAGAAGAATGAGGCGCAGCTGCAGGAGCTGTGCCGTCAGGCAGTGGAGAAAAAGTAACGGTAGCTTTTTCCACCGGAGAATGGTATACTGTAGAAAATGCGCGGCTGCGCTTTTTGGGGAGGAACGCCGTTGGAACAGAATTTTTGCCATAAGGTCGATCAGAAAACCATTCCCGTCTGTCCCATTCTGGGAGTGGATATCGCGGCCATTGATATGGATTGGCTGCTTGCCTTCACCAAGGCTCACGTGAAGGAACTGTCCGGGGACTATATCTGCGTGTCCAATGTCCATACCACCGTCACCGCCTGGAAGGACGAGACCTACCGGGCGGTCCAGAACGGCGGCATTCTGGCCATTCCGGATGGCGGCCCTCTGTCCAGCACCGGAAGAAAGCGGGGCTTTGCAAAGATGCAGCGGGTGACGGGGCCGGACTATATGCTGAAAACCATCGTCCTGGGGCTTTCTCAGGGTTGGCGGCATTATTTTTACGGCAGTACCCCGGAGACCCTGGAAAAAATGGAGAAGGCCCTTCGGGAGAAATACCCGGCAATTCAGGTTGCCGGGATGTACAGTCCGCCTTTCCGCGCATTGAGCGCGGAAGAGGATGGCGCCATTGTGGAAAAAATCAACGAGGCCGCCCCGGATTTCGTCTGGGTTGGCCTGGGTGCCCCCAAGCAGGAAATCTGGATGCACGACCACCAGGGGCGTGTGCAAGGCCTGATGGTGGGCGTGGGCGCTGCCTTTGACTATACGGCGGGCAACATCAGCCGGGCCCCCCAGTGGATGCAGAAGCACAATCTGGAGTGGCTGTATCGGCTGATGCAGGACCCCAAGCGGCTGTTTAAGCGCTACTTTGTGACGAACACCACCTATATCGTTCAGGCAGACCTGCGGGGGAAGTGACCAATGAACATTCTCATCGTCCACAACCATTATCAGATTCCCGGGGGCGAGGATCAGGTGGCCGCCCAGGAGGCGGAACTGCTGCGGGCCCATGGCCATAATGTGATCACCTACTATCGGGATAACAGCGAGCTGAAGGATTTTTCCCTCGGGCAGAAGATTCTGCTGCCCTTTCGGACCATCTACAATCCCAGAACCTGTCGGGAAATCCGAAAATGCATCCGGGAGAACAAAATCAACGTGGTGCATGTCCATAATACGCTGATGTTGGTGTCCCCGGCTGTGTATTACGCGGCGAGGAAGGAAAAAGTGCCGGTGGTGCAGACCATCCACAATTTCCGTCTGCTCTGCCCGGGAGCCACCTTCTACCGGGACAATCAGATTTGCGAGGACTGCCTGAAAAAGGGGCTCTCCTGTGCGCTGAAGCACAGATGCTATCGCGGAAGCTTTTCCCAAACCCTCTGCTGCATGCTGTCCATGAAGCTCCACCGGGCCACGGGGATCTATAAAAAGCTCACCTATATCTGCCTGACGGAATTCAATAAGAAGAAGCTGCTGCGGCTGAAGGGGCTGAAACCGGAGCAGATTTTTGTGAAGCCCAATGCGGTTTCTGCGCCGGAAGCGTTGGTGCCGGAGCTGGACCGGCAGGACCGGGTGCTCTTTGCCTCTCGCCTGGAGGACCTGAAGGGGATCCGGGTGCTGCTGGAGGCTTGGCGGCTGCTGGGAGACCAGGGGCCGGAGCTCCTGCTTTGCGGCGACGGTCCGCTGGAAGACTGGTGCCGCAGCTTTGTGGAGGACAACAAGCTGCGCAATGTCCGCCTGCTGGGAAGGCTGCCAAACGACCGCGTCCGCAGCCTGATGGCCACCAGCCGGGCTCTGATTTTGCCGACTCAGTGCTACGAGGGATTCCCGCTGTGCATTGCGGAGGCCTATTCCGTGGGAACTCCGGTGCTGGTGTCCAAGCTGGGCAACGGAGGCAGCCTGGTCCGCAGCGGGGTGACGGGCCTGAAGTTTGACCAGCAGTCGCCCCAGAGCATTGCAAAAACCGTGAAGAAGTTTATGAACACCGAAGATGTGGACTGGCAGGCCAATACCAGCACGTATTACCGGGAAAAACTGACACCGGAGATGAATTATGCCCGGCTGATGGAGGTCTACAGAGCCGCAAAGGAGAGCATATGAAGCATGTTTTGATCATCAGCAATATTCCCGCTCCCTATCGCAGCGGGCAGTTTGCCTGCCTGCGCAGCCGCTTTCCGGAGTGGAAGGTGTCCGTGCTCTATACGGGGAAAATAGAAGCTGACCGGGTCTGGGAAACCGATGAACCGGAAGAGAACACCTACTTTCTGCAATCGAAGGTCCTCAGTGTCAAAGGCGGTGAAGTGGGCGGCACGGCCACCCGCTTTGTCCACCTGCCCAAAGGACTTCTCAAAATGCTGGATACTCTGAAGCCGGATGTTGTCATTGCGGGAGAATACAATTTCTCCGCCGTTCAGGCCCTTTTCTGGGCCAAGGCCCATCAAATTCCTTTCGTGAACATGAATGATGGAACGCTGCATTCCGAGAGCTATATCGGCTTTGTGCAGAAGCTGACCCGTCGGCTGATCATCGGCGGGGCGGACAGCTTCTTAGCCAGCGGCAGCCGGGCCAAGGAAAAACTGCTGCACTGGGGCGCAGAGGAGGAACGCATCGCCATTGCCTACCTAACGGTGGATACAACCCCTTTTCAGAAGCTTGTGCGGCAGCCGGAGAACGGAAGAATTTTGTATGTGGGCCGCATTTCCCGGGAAAAGGGGCTGGACCTGCTGGTGCAGGCCCTGGCAAAAACGAAGGTTCCCTGTGTCCTGCGTGTGGCGGGCAACGATGTGGGGGGCGAGCAGGCGGCCATTCAGTCCTTGGCGGAGAGCCTGGGCGTGGCGGACCGGATCCAATGGCTGGGCTACCGGCAGGGCGAGGCGCTTTGGGCGGAGTACAGCCGGGCCTCCGTGCTGGCCGTGCCCTCCCGGTCCGATTGCTTCGGACTGATCCTGGTGGAGGCGGCCTGCGCGGGACTTCCCGTGGCGGCATCCTGCTATGCGGACGGGGCCTATGATGTGCTTACATCCGGGACAAATGGGCGCATTGCAGACCCGGAAAACCCGGAAGCCTTTGCTGCCTGCCTGGACGGCATGCTCTTGAGGCCATTGCCTGCGGAAAAGCTGCGCAGACAGACTGCCGAAAAATTCAGCTTTTCCGCCGGGGCGGATGGCTATGCCCAGGCGGTGGAGATTGCGGAAGGAGCGGTAAAGCATGGCTGATATTCCCATTGTGGTGGTTGCCTACAACCGAATCGAATCCTTAAAGCGGATCCTGGGGTCTCTCCTGCAGGCGGAATACCCTGCGCAGGGGACAGAGCTCATCATCAGCATCGACCGGGGCGATAATGCAGACGTACTGGACTATGCAAGGGCCTTTTCCTGGCCCTTTGGGGAAAAACAGGTCATTTATCAGGAGAAAAATCTGGGACTGAAAGCCCATATCCTGAAATGCGGCGGCCTGACCCGGGCCCATGACGGAATAATCCTGCTGGAGGACGACCTCTTTGTCAGCCCGGACTTTTACCGCTATGCCCTGGAGTGCTATGATTTTGTGGCGGACAAGCCGGAGATCGCCGGGGTGGCGCTGTATAACCATCGTCTAAGCCAGCTGACGGAGAAGGCGTTCGAGCCGCTTGAAGACGGGTTTGACAACTGGTACTACCGGTATGCCTGCTCCTGGGGGCAGATGTGGACGAGAAAGCAGTGGGCGGCCTTTTCAGCATGGCTGGAGGAAAATATGGACTATGACTTTGCCGCCAGCAAAAAGATTCCTGCCCATGTGAAGGACTGGGGTAAGAATTCCTGGCTCAAGTACCACATTGCCTATACGGTGGAGAACAATCTGTTTTTCCTCTATCCCAGAGTGGCGAGAACCACCTGCTTTTCCGATGCGGGGGTGAATTTCTCTTACAAAATGAACTGGTTCCAGGTGCCGTTGATGCAATCAGACAGGCCCCGGCCTCTGTGCCTTTCCACGCTGGGGCAGTCCCAGGCGGTTTACGATGCCTGGATGGAAAACCTGTGGCTCAGGTCCTGCTTGAGCCGGGAGGATCTCTGCGTGGATCTGTACGGGGCCAAGGAGGACTGGGAGGGAAAGCAGTATCTTCTCACCAGCGCCAATGTGGAAAACGCCGAGGTTTTGTGCAGCTTCGGCAGGGAAATGCGGCCCCAGGAGTGGAACGTGCTGGAGAACATCCCCGGCGACCGGCTCCGGCTCTATGCGCTGACGGAAAATTCCTGCAAGCAGCCCCTCTCTCGAAAACAGCGGGAGGAGGATGCAGAGTATTTCATCCGGGGCATCAGCTACCCCTATAAGAAGACAATTTTTGCAATGTTTATACAGGAATCTGTTGCAAAGCTTCGAAAAAAGATGCATCTTGCCTAAAATTCAGGGCGCACCGGCCTCGGTGCGCCCTTGACGTTTCTCGGGGGAAAAGCTATAATGGACGGGAACAGGGGGGACTTGTGATGAAGCAAACACAATGGTATAAAGATACGGTTTTTTATCAGATCTGGCCCAGAAGCTTCTGCGACGGAAACGGGGACGGCATGGGCGACCTGTATGGCGTACTGCAAAAGCTGGACTATATCAAGAGCCTGGGCTGCGACGGCATCTGGTTTTCACCGCTGTATCCTTCCCCCGGCGCGGACTGCGGCTATGATATTTCCGACTATATGAACATCGATCCGCAGTTCGGCGGCATGGAGGCCTTCAAGGCAGTTCTGGAGGGAGCCCACAGCCGGGGCATGAAGGTCATCATGGACCTGGTGGTGAATCACACCAGCGATGAGCACGAGTGGTTCCAGAAGAGCCGCCGCCGCATTGAGCCCTATACGGATTACTATATCTGGCGGCCCGCCAGGAAAAACGGCAAGCTCCCCAATAACTGGGATTCCCACTTTGAGGGCAAGGCCTGGACCTATGACGAGGTGCGCAAGGAATACTATATGCACCTGTTTGCCGTGAAGCAGCCGGACCTGAATATGGATAACCCGCTGGTCCGGGAAGAGGTCAAGAAGATCATGCGCTTCTGGCTGGATATGGGGGTGGACGGCTTCCGGGAGGATGTCATCACCTTTATCTCCAAGAAAAAGGGCCTGCCAAATGACCATCTGCTGCCGGTGTACAAGGGCATTTTTATGTATAACCACGGCCCTCGAATTCATGAATTCCTCACGGAATTCCAGGAGGATGTGCTGTTGAACTACGACTGCATGACTCTGGCCGAAGCCCCCATGGTCACGCCGAAGATCGCCCTGAAATACATCCGGGAGGGCAAGGGGCAGGAGTTCAGCATGATGATCCAGAACGAGACTATGTGTGCCGACTGCTTTTTCCAGGATTTCTTCCCCACGAAGTTCTCTCTGAAAAAGCTGAAAAAGGCCTTCCGGAACTGGCAGGACAAGCTGGACGGCAAGGGTTGGAATATGCTCTTCCTGGAAAACCATGACCATCCCAGGATCATCTCCCGCTATGGCAACCCGAATTATCGGGAAGCCAGCGGCAAGATGCTGGCGGCTATGTATCTGTTCCAGAAGGGAACGCCCTTTATCTACCAGGGCCAGGAAATCGGCATGGTGAACTGGCACCCTGAAAATGCCGAGATGTATGAGGATGTGGCTACCCGCTATTACTATTCTCACCACAATCTGAAGGCCAGCCCCCGGGCCAGGCTCCACAAGCTCTGGCGCTGCTCCCGGGATTCTGCCCGGACTCTGATGCAGTGGAGCGACGGGCCCAATGCAGGCTTCACCACCGGGAAGCCCTGGTTCTATGCCAACGACAATTATAAGCAAATCAATGTGGCCCGGCAGGATGGGGACCGGGATTCCGTCCTCAATTTCTATCGGCTGGCCATCGGCCTGCGCAAGCGCCTGTCCTGCGTCCGCTGGGGCAAATACCGGGAGTTCAGCAAGGGCTCCAAATGGCTCTACCAGTACTCCATGCAGGACGACCGGCAGAAAATATTGGTCATCTGCTCCTTTAGTGACAAGAACCGGAAGTATAAAGCGCCGGACGGCTTCTATCTGGACCGGGGGAAGCTGATCCTTTGCAACTACCCCAATGGCGAGCCGGATGTGCTGCGGCCCTATGAGACCCGGGTCTACCTGTGGTGAGGGATGTGCCCACGCTGGAAAAACAAAAAGCCGCCCTGTGACGACAAAATGCTTGACAATTCGGTTCCCCGGTGCTATAATCCCGTCCATAGGAGAAACGCACAGATGAGGAGAAAGCGCTTTGTGTGCCCAATGCAGAGAGTTGGCGGATGGTGCGAGCCAATGCAGGCGGAAGCGCATACTGGCCTCGGAGCGGCCTTGCTGAAAGAAAAGTAGGCAGGACGGGGGATGCCCGTTACAGTGTCACGCGGTTGTTGGATCGCGGTGAGGGGCCTGATTTTCAGGCAAAAAGAGTGGTACCGCAAGGCTTTTACGCCCTGTCTCTTTCGATGGAGAGAGACAGGGCGTTTTTTATGTCCGGTTTCCATATCCCGTTCCGTTCACGAAATCCAAATTTTGACGAAAGAAAAAGGATGCGAGCAAAAGATGGACGTAACAAAGTATTCGGTAGGCTATTATCCCGCCCCCGGGGAGCATTTCAAGTGGGTGCATAAGGACCATATTGAGAAGGCGCCCCAGTGGTGCAGCGTGGACCTGCGGGACGGAAATCAGAGCCTGGTGATCCCCATGAGCCTGGAAGAGAAGCTGGAATTTTACAAAATGCTTCTGAAAATCGGCTTTAAGGAAATCGAGGTGGGGTTCCCGGCGGCCTCAGAGACGGAGTATACCTTCCTGCGGACCCTGATCGAGCAGAATATGATCCCTCAGGATGTGACGGTTCAGGTGCTGACGCAGTGCCGGGAGCACATCATCCGCAAGACCTTTGAAGCCTGCAAGGGAGCCCCCAGCGCCATCATTCACTTCTACAATTCCACCTCCGTTGCCCAGCGGGAGCAGGTGTTCAAAAAGTCTAGGGAGGAGATCAAGCAGATCGCCGTGGACGGGGCCAAGCTGGTCAAGAAACTGGCCGCCGAGTACGAGGGCAACTTCCGCTTCGAGTATTCCCCCGAGAGCTTCACGGGTACGGAGCCGGAATACGCCTTGGAGGTCTGCAATGCTGTGCTGGATGTGCTGGAGCCCAGCGAAAGCAACAATGTCATCATCAATCTGCCGGTCACGGTGGAGATGAGCCTGCCCCATGTGTACGCCAGCCAGGTGGAGTACATGTGTGAAAACCTCAAGTACCGGGAGCATGTCACCGTATCCCTGCACCCCCACAACGACCGGGGCACCGGCGTGGCGGATACGGAGCTGGGCTTGCTGGCCGGTGCAGACCGGGTGGAGGGAACCCTCTTTGGCAACGGCGAGCGGACCGGCAATGTGGACGTGGTGACCCTGGCGATGAACATGTATTCCCACGGCGTAGACCCCAAGCTGAATTTTGACAACCTGCCCGCTATTGTGGAAATCTACGAGCGCTGCACCCGGATGCACGTCTATGAGCGAACCCCCTACGCCGGGGCCCTGGTCTTTGCGGCCTTCTCCGGCTCCCATCAGGATGCCATCGCCAAAGGTATGAACTGGCGGCAGGAGAAGAACCTGCACCGGTGGACCGTGCCCTATATCCCCATCGATCCCAGGGATATTAGCCGCACTTACGATGCCGATGTCATCCGGGTCAACTCCCAGAGCGGCAAGGGCGGCATCAGCTATCTTTTGGAGCACGCCCACGGTTATGTGCTGCCCACCAGGATGCGGGAGCATTTTGGTTACCTCTGCAAGGACATCTCCGATCATGAGCACCGGGAGCTGAAAACCGACGATGTGCTGCGGGTGTTCACCCTGAGCTACCTGAACATCAACGCCCCTATTTCCGTGCGGAATGTGCGCTTTGAGCCCATGGCCGGTGGGGCGGGCTGCGATGTGACCTTCTGCAAGGACGGCATTGTTGCCCAGCTGCACCAGACCGGCAACGGCAGCCTGGATGCTTTCAGCAATGCTCTGAAGGACTATACCGGCGTGGATTACACCCTGAAGGTCTATACCGAGCACAGCCTGCAGCAGAAGAACTCCGGCTCCACCGCCGTGGCCTATGTGGGCATTGAGACAGTGGACGGAAAGATGCACTGGGGCGCGGGCAGCGACACGGACATCACCAAGGCCGGCATTCACGCGCTGCTCAGCGCCTTCAATAACTTCATTACGGAATAAGGAGAAACAAACCATGGCAATGACAATGACCCAAAAGATTCTGGCGGCCCATGCAGGCCTGCCGGAGGTGAGCGCCGGACAGCTGATCCAGGCCAAGCTGAACATTGTTCTGGGCAATGATATCACCACCCCTGTGGCGGTGAATGAATTCAAAAAAGCGGGCTTTGACGGGGTTTATGACAAGGACAAGGTGGTCATCGTCCTGGACCATTTTGTGCCAAACAAGGATATCAAGGCTGCCGAGCAGTCCAAAACCTGCCGGGAGTTCGCCTGTGAGCACTGCGTCAGCCATTTCTATGACGTGGGCAAGATGGGCATCGAGCATGCTTTGCTTCCGGAGCAGGGCATCGTCACCGCCGGAGACTGCATTATCGGCGCAGACAGCCACACCTGCACCTACGGTGCCCTGGGTGCCTTCTCCACCGGTGTTGGCAGCACGGATATGGCCGCCGGTATGGCCACGGGCCAGGCATGGTTTAAGGTCCCCTCGGCCATTCGTTTCTACCTGACGGGGGCTTTGAAGCCCAACGTCAGCGGGAAGGATGTCATCCTCACCATCATTGGCAGGATTGGCGTGGACGGCGCGCTGTACAAGAGCATGGAGTTTGCGGGCCCCGGCGTGGTTTCCCTGACCATGGATGACCGGCTGTGCATCTGCAATATGGCCATTGAGGCCGGTGCGAAAAACGGCATTTTCCCGGTGGACGATCGCACACTGGAATATTTGAAGGGCAGAGCGGAGCGGGAGCCTGTGATTTACACCGCCGACGAAGATGCTACCTATGAAAAAACCATCGAAATTGACCTGTCCGCCATTGAGCCCACGGTGGCCTGCCCCCATCTGCCGGAGAATACCCACCCGGCCAGGGAGCTGGAGGACATTCAAATCGACCAGGTGGTCATCGGCTCCTGCACCAACGGACGCATGGAGGATATGGAGACGGCTTACCGCATTTTGAAGGGCAAGCAGGTTGCCAAGGGGGTGCGCTGCATCATCATTCCGGCGACAATGGCCATCTATCGGGAGTGCATCGTCCGGGGGTACACCACCGCCTTTATCGATGCAGGCGCGGTGGTCTCCACCCCCACCTGCGGCCCCTGCCTGGGCGGCTATATGGGCATCCTGGCCGAGGGCGAGCGCTGCGTTGCCACTACCAACCGGAATTTTGTGGGGCGGATGGGCCATGTCAAGAGTGAAGTCTATCTGGCAAGCCCCGCAACCGCTGCCGCCAGTGCCCTGACCGGCCACATTACCTGCCCCAAGGAGGAGAACTGATATGCAGACAAAAGGAACCGTTTACAAATACCCGGACAATGTGGATACGGATGTGATCATCCCTGCCCGGTACCTGAATACCCCTGATGCCCAGGAGCTTGCCAAGCACTGCATGGAGGATATCGACCCGGAGTATGTCCGTAAGGTAAAGCCCGGAGATGTGATGGTGGCGGGCTGGAACTTCGGCTGCGGCTCTTCCCGGGAGCACGCCCCTCTGGTCATCAAGACCTGCGGTACCGGCTGCGTCATCGCCAAGAGCTTCGCCAGAATCTTCTATCGGAACGCCATCAACATCGGCCTGCCCATTCTGGAATGTGAGCAGGCGGCGGAGGAGCTTCAGCCGGGGGACCGGGTTTCGGTGGACTTCGATACCGGTATTATTACCGATGAGACCACGGGCAAGCACTACCAGGCGGAGCCCTTCCCGGAATTCATCCAGAAGATTATCCGTGCCGGCGGCCTGCTGGCTTCCTTAAAGGAGGGATAAGCTGTGGAGAAAAACATTGCGCTGATTCGCGGCGATGGCATCGGCCCGGAGATCGTAGAGCAGGCGGTGCTGGTTCTGAACCGGGTGGCGGAAATCTACGGCCACAGCTTCCGCTATACGGATGTGGACATGGGCGGCAACGCCATTGACAAGTGGGGCGAGCCGCTGCCCCAGGCTCAGCTGCAAAAGAGCCTGGATTCTGACAGCGTGCTTTTGGGCGCGGTGGGCGGCCCAAAGTGGAACGATGTTCCCGGCCCCATGCGGCCGGAAAAGGGGTTACTAAAGCTTCGGGCCGCTATGGAGGTCTACAGCAACAACCGCCCCGCCAAGATCTGGCCCCAGCTTTCCGATGCTTCCCCTTTGAAACCGGAGATCGTGGAAAAGGGAATCGACTTTATGATCGTCCGGGAGCTCACCGGCGGCATTTACTTCGGCTCTCACGAGACAAAGCAGGTGGACGGGCAGGCCGTTGCCACGGACATCCTGACCTACAGCGAGGCGGAGATCCGCCGCATCGGCCGCATCGGCTTTGAAACCGCCCGGAAGCGCAGAAAAAAGCTCTGCTCTGTGGAAAAGAGCAATGTGCTGGATTCCAGCCGCCTGTGGAAGAAGATCATGCACGAGCTGTCCGAGGCGTACCCGGATGTGACCCTGACGGATATGCTGGTGGACAACTGCGCCATGCAGATCGTCAAGGATCCCAGCCAGTTCGATGTGATCGTCACGGAAAATATGTTCGGCGATATCCTGTCTGACGAGGCCTCTATGATCACCGGCTCCATCGGCACCATTCCCTCCTCCAGCCTGGGCAGCACCACCCGGGGGCTCTATGAGCCCATCCACGGCTCTGCCCCGGACATTGCGGGGCAGGACATCGCCAACCCCATCGGCACCATTCTGGCCGCTGCCATGCTGCTGCGCTACAGCTTCGACATGGCGAAGGAGGCGGATGCCATCGAGAAGGCCGTCTCCGATACCCTGGATGCGGGCTTCCGCACCGCCGATATCCTGCCGCCCCACGGCGCATTCCAAAAAGTCGGCTGCAAGCAGATGGGCGCAGAGATCTGCGCACGGATTCAATAGAATTTCAGAAAAAATCACCCGGCTTCCGAAGAAGCCGGGTGAAAATTTATGGGGAGGATTTACTTCTGTGCGCGGCTGCCGAAGTTGACAACGGCGGTGTCGCCCTGCTCGTTGGCGCCGAACTCATAGTCCTTGCCGGGCAGGATGGCGTTCATCAGGATGCCCACCAGAGCGGCCACAGCCAGGCCGGACAGGCTGATGGTGACGGAGCCCACGGGGATGGCGATGGAACCGGCGTAGTTCACGCCCACGGCCAGCCCCATGATCATGGCGGCAATCAGAACGTTGCGGCTCTTGGTGAAGTCCACCTGGTTTTCAACCACGTTCCGGACGCCCACGGCGGAGATCATGCCGTACAGCACCAGGCTGACGCCGCCCATGGTAGCGGCAGGCATGGCAACGATCAGTGCGGCAAACTTGGGGCAGAAGGACAGGACAATGGCGAATACGGCGGCCAGACGGATAACCTTGGGGTCGTACACCTTGCTCAGGGCCAGAACGCCGGTGTTTTCGCCATAGGTGGTGTTGGCGGGAGCGCCGAAGAGGGAGGCCAGAGTGGTGGCCAGGCCGTCACCCACCAGGGTGCGGTGCAGGCCGGGGTCTTCCACGAAGTTCTTGCCTACGGTGGAGGAGATGGCACAGATATCGCCCAAGTGCTCCATCATGGTTGCCAGGGAGATGGGCATGATGGTCACAATGGCGGTGACCAGCAGGCCGGTGTCCAGATTGCTGCCGAAGATGGACAGGGCGGTGCGGTTCCAGACAATGGGCAGGCCAATCCAGTCTGCTTCGCTGACCAGGGCCACCAGATTTGCCCGGGAGGCGGGGTCAACGATCATGGAGAACACATAGGAGCCAACCACACCCAGCAGGATGGGGATGATCTTCACCATGCCCTTGCCCCAGATGTTGCAGCAGACAACGATCAGAATGGCAACCAGAGCTACCCACCAGTTGGCGGAGCAGTTGGTCACGGCGGAGCCGGAAAGGGTCAGGCCGATGCAGATGATGATGGGGCCCGTGACAATGGGGGGGAAGTAGCGCATGACCTTTTTGGCGCCGAACTGCTTGAAGAAGAAGGCCAGAACCAGGTATACGAGACCTGCGCAGGCCACACCGAAGCAGGCATAGGGCAGGGTCTCGCTGCCGGTGCCCAGGGCGCGGATGGCATTGTAGCCGCCGATGAAGGCGAAGGAGGAGCCCAGGAAGGCGGGGATCTTCCGCCCGGTGACCAGGTGGAACAGCAGCGTGCCCAGGCCCGCAAACAGCAGGGCGTTGGCCACATCCAGGCCTGTCAGCGCGGGAACCAGAACCGTTGCGCCGAACATGGCGAACAGATGCTGTACGCCCAGCAGCAGGCGCTTGGAGGTACCCAGGGTGCTGGCGTCGTATACTGCGTCAGTATTTTTTTCAGGTGCCATTTTTATTACATCCTTTCTCTTTTCACGAAAAGAGGGAGAAAAGACCGTTGCAAAGATTTTGCAAGTTCTTCCCTCCCTTTCTTCCGTTACGTCCCGACAAGTATACTATCTGTCCCGGGAAATTGCAAGTTTTTTATGGCCGCTCTGCATCCAAAATGTGAACAGGATATGACGCCCCTTTTGTGGAAGTTGCATGACGAAGGCGCTTCGCACGCTGCAAATGCAGAAAACGAAGACGGAAATGCAATAATGCACGGCGCAGATTTAATGAATGCAAAAATGCCGTTAATGATCACGAGGACCGAAAATGGCTTAAAAGAATAGGGCACGGCATTGGATTTGTAAAAAATAGGGAACAGAAGCACCTAAAAACTGTTAAACATGACGAAACAATGGAAAGATAATTGCGAAAAAATGAATAAATAAGGGAAATACATTGAATATGTCCGTAAACAAATGTCCTTTACAGGAAAAACGAATGCAATTTTCATCTTGCAAAAATGCAAAAACGGTAGTATAATATGGCCATGAAGTTTTTGGAGAGCCAAGAACCTACAAAAAGGAGGAAACCCGTTATGAAAATTAAGAAGCTGTTTACTCTGGCCCTGACTGCGGCCCTGACCATTTCCCTGGCAGCCTGCTCCGGCGGCGCTTCCGCAACCAAGATGACCATGGGCACCGGCGGCTCTGCCGGTACCTATTATGGCTACGGCGGTGTGCTGGGCCAATACATTAAGAATAAGGCCGGCATCGATGTGACCGTCGTGGCCACCGATGGCTCCAAGGCCAATATCCAGGGCATTGACTCCGGCGACTATCAGCTGGGCACCGTTCAGTCCGATACCATGTCCTACGCCTGGGAGGGCACCCGCTCCTTTGACTCCGGCAAGGTGGATTCCTTCCGGGTGGTTGCCGGACTGTACGCCGAGGCTGTGCAGCTGGTGACCATGGACCCCAATATCAAGTCCGCGAAAGATCTGGCGGGCAAGGCCGTTTCCATTGGCGCACCCGGCTCCGGCGTTTACTTCAACGCCATTGACGTGCTCACCGCCGCAGGGCTCACCGAGAATGACATCAAGCCCCAGTATCTGAGCTTCGCCGACTCCGCCGATGCGCTGAAGGACGGCAAGATCGATGCCGCATTTGTGGTTGCCGGTGCTCCCACTCCTGCAATTACCGAGCTGTGCACCACCAACGATGCCTACCTGGTCCCCCTGGACGGCGATGTGGCCGATGCCATGATGGACGCCTGCCCCTTCTACACCACCTATGTCATCCCCGCCGGGACCTACCCCGGGCAGGATGCGGATGTGACCACCGTCACCGTCAAGGCAACCCTGATCGTTTCCGCCTCCGCCTCTGAGGATGATGTCTACAACCTAACCAAGGCCATCTTCGATAACGCCGCCGACATTGCCAAGGAAAACGGCAAGGGCGCAGAGCTGAGCCTGGACAACGCCACCTCCGGCATGACCGCCCCCTTCCACAAGGGCGCAGCCAAGTATTTCGCCGAGCAGGGCATTACCGTAGACGCGCAGTAAGAAGTAGTGGGGCTGTTAGAAAAGTATGTCGCTGCGAACCAGTGACCGACGTTACTGGTGTGGCAGCCCCCCGGTTGGATGGAAACAGCTTGGTTTTGCTGCCAAGATGTTTGAGAATCCGGGGGATTGCCACACCAGCGTGCGCGCTGGTTCGCAATGATAGAGCGTTTTCTAACAGTCCTCAAGTTAAGCAGGGAACGCCGAAGAAAGCGCCTTTTGGGCCTTTTCTTCAGCGCTTCCGATTTCCAGTAAGGAGGTTATCTCTATGAGCCTGTTCAAGAAGAAAAAAGCAGAGGAGCCCATGGATCTGGACTCCGTTATGAAGAAGTATGACCGGGAATCCAATGTCCGCATCTGGGAGGGAAAGCCCCGGATCGCCGTGAATGTGATCCTTGCGTTTTTTTCCCTCTTCTGCCTGTATGTGACCCTGTTCGCCAGCTGGCTGGAGGAGCTGCGGCTGACCACCTTTGTAGCCTGGATCATTTTCATAGGGTTCCTGGTGTTCCCGGCCAGGAAGAGCCACCAAAGACCCAATCATATCCCCTGGTATGACATTGTGATGATGGTGCTGGGTACTGGCGCGTTCCTCTACTACGCCGCCAATGCCAAGACGATTATTCAGCAGGGCAGTATTTTCGCGCCCTATCAGATCGTCATCGGTGTAGTGGGCGTTCTGGTGCTGGCGGAGGTCTGCCGCAGAAGCGTTGGCCTGCCCATCCTCATTGTGGCCGGGTGCTTCTTGGTGTACGCGCTGACTGCCGGACTTTCCAACCCCAGCCTCTGGGGCAAGCTGAACTACACCATCCGCTACCTGTTCTACGGCAAGGAGGGTGTTCTGTCCACCCCCATTAACGTGTGCTCCAAGTTTATTGTGGTCTTCATCGTCTTCGGTGCTTTCCTGGAGCGGACCGGCATTGCCGACTACTTCATTCAGATGTCCAACGGACTGGTGGGCCGGTTCTCCGGCGGCCCCGCCAAGGTTGCCGTGGTGGCCAGCGCTCTGGAGGGCGTTGTCTCCGGATCTTCCGTGGCGAATACCGTGGGCTCTGGAGCCGTAACCATTCCGCTGATGAAAAAGGCGGGCTACAAGCCGGAGTTTGCCGGAGCTGCGGAAGCCGCCGCCTCTACCGGCGGACAGATCATGCCCCCCATCATGGGTGCTGCCGCCTTCCTGATGGCGGACTATGTCCAGCTCCCCTACGGTCAGATCGCACTGAAGGCGGTACTGCCCGCACTGCTGTACTTTACCGGTATTTTCATCTCCGTCCACCTGGAGGCCAAAAAGGTTGGGCTGAAGGGCTTGCCTAAGGAAGAATTGCCGAAGCTGAAGCCTCTGCTGAAAAAGAGCTATCTGCTGCTGCCTCTGGTTTTGCTGATCTACCTGGTCAGCACCAGCCAGAAGAGCATCCAGTATGCCGCCGCCCTCTCCATCGTGGCCTGCATCGTCGTCACTCTTTTCAGCCGGGAGACCCGGATCACCCCCATGCGCCTCCTGGAGGCTCTGGCCGCCGGAGGACAGGGCTCCATCACTGTGGCTGCCGCCTGTGGCATTGCCGGCATCATTGCCGGTACCATTACCATGACAGGTCTGGCCAATGTGATCATCAACGGTATTGTGGTCCTGGCCGGGGACAGCGTACTCATTGCCCTGTTCCTGACCATGATCTGCTGCATCGTCCTGGGTATGGGCGTGCCCACCACCGCCACCTACTGCATCATGGCCGCCACCTGTGCCCCCATCCTGGTTCGGATGGGTGTGCCAATGGTTGCCGCCCACTTCTTTGTGTTCTACTTCGGCATTGTGGCTGACCTGACGCCTCCTGTGGCCCTGGCTGCCTATGCCGGTGCCGCCATTGCCCAGGCCAACCCCATGAAGACGGCGCTCCAGGCCACCAAGCTTGCCATCGGCGCGTTCATCGTGCCCTATGCCTTTGCCCTGAGCCCCTCTATGCTGCTCATCGACACTACGGCCCTGGACGTGGGGCTCATTGTGATCACTTCTCTGATCGGCATTGCCTCCGTCTCTGCCGCCATGGAAGGCTACCTGATTGGAAACCTGAACTGGTTCCGCAGACTTCTGGCTCTGGTTGGCGGCCTGATGATGATCTACCCCGGCACGAGAACCGATATCATCGGCCTGGCTCTGTCCGGCCTGGTGGTTGCCCTGTGCCTGCTGGATAAGAAACGCGGCGTTTCTGTCGCAGCGGTGTAAATAACTTCTGCTTTCAGGGGAGGCAAAGACGGAACCTCCCCGGCTCTAACGGCCGCCTCGATGGGCCTCGTTTTACCATAACAAATATTTAACAATCCCATCCCCTTCTTTTCGGAAATCTCTCTTGCTTTTTTGCGGCAGATTGGCTATACTATATCCAGCGAAATTCGACCCTGTCCGTCTTTGCTTTAGGCGGCGTGATTTACGAAACGGAGGAATTTGTAATGAAAACCCTGAATGCCATCGTAAAGGTTCTGACGGCTCTGGCTGCCGTGGCCGGTGCGGTTTATCTGGTTGCGGCCTATGGGGATAAGATCGTGGCCTGGGCCAAGCGTGTGATCGGCTGCTGCCCCTGGGATGAGGGAATGGAGGAGCCCGCAGAGGAAGCTCCCGCTGCCCCCGAGGCCCCCGCAGAGGAGGCCCCTGCTGCCGAAGAGCCCAAGGCTGAGGAGCCCGCAGAGGCCCCCGAGGTCCACGAGCCCGCTGCAGAATCCAACGAGCCCATTGCCGACGAGGGTGACTTCGAAGGCTGATATTGCGTGACCGAAACCGGCGATCTTGCCAAGATCGCCGGTTTTCCTTATAAAATTATACCAAAAAAGTTATAGGCGGATTTCGCCGTTTTTATTGCAGATTCGGCAAAAAGTCCTTGAAAAATTTGGCAGTCTATGCTAGAATGACCTATGAAAACACTATGACAATGGAAACAGAAGGAATATACAAAAAGTATGATTCCAAATTGCAAAACTGCGTGGTGGCAGAAACCGTAGAGGCTCTGAAGAAATCGGCAGCAGCCGCCGACGGTTTGTTCAGAGTTTCTACAACCATAGAGAAAGGGGCTTTACCTGTGGCATATATGCGTTTGGGTGACCTGCTGATCTCGGCAGGCGTCATCCGCCCGGAGCAGCTGAACGATGCCCTGGCCATTCAGAAGAAGACCAGAGAGCGCTTGGGCGATGTGCTCATCAATAACGGCATTATTACAGAGCAGCAGCTCATTGAGGCGCTGCAAATGCAGCTTGGCGTGGACTTTGTGGATTTGACCGCCGTGTCCATCCCCCTGGAGCTGGCCCGGTTCGTGCCCCGGTCCATTGCAAAGAAATATTGCGTCGTCCCCGTGAAGCTCCAGAAGGACGAGCTGTATGTGGCCATGAGCGACCCCCTGAACTTCGAAGCCCAGGAGGAGGTCAAGTCCGCCTCTCACAAGCAGGTGGTGCCCATGATCGCCACCCGCCGGGCCGTGGAGCAGGCCATTGCCACCCTCTATGGCAACGAGGGCACTGCCCGGGCCATTGAGGAGATGAAGCGGGAGGCCGGTTCTAAGCAGGCGGATATCGTCCCCGTGCAGATGTCCAAGACCGTGGACAACGGCGCTGCCGAAGCCCCCACCATCCGCTTTGTCAATTCCGTCATCGAGCGGGCCATTACCGAGCGCGCTTCCGATATCCATCTGGAGCCCCAGGAGGGGGAGATGGTGGTGCGGATGCGCATCGACGGCGTGCTGCGCCGGGTCTTTACGGTTCCTGCCAATTTGCAGGCAACGGTCATCGCCCGATTGAAAATTATGGGCGGCATGAACATTGCCGAACGGAAGATCCCCCAGGACGGCCGGGCCATGGTCACTGCCAAGGATAAGGAAATCGACCTGCGTATTTCCTCCATCCCCACCATTTACGGCGAGAAGATCGTTCTGCGTCTGCTGGACAAGTCCTCCGGCCATATCAACCGGAAGACCATCGGTCTGGAAGGGGAGGACGAGAAGAAATATGACCGCCTGCTGAAAAACAGCTCCGGCGTCATCCTGATCGTGGGCCCCACCGGTTCCGGTAAGTCCACCACCATGTGCGCCATGATCCAGGAGCTGTGCAACGAGCAGACCAACATCATGACCCTGGAAGACCCTGTGGAGTATAATATCCCCGGCACCAACCAGTGCCAGATCAATGAGAAAACCGGCATGACCTTCGCCGCCGGTCTGCGCTCCATTCTGCGGCAGGACCCGGATGTCATCTCCGTTGGTGAGATTCGGGACGGCGAGACGGCCTCCATTGCCGTCCGGGCCGCCATTACGGGCCACCTGGTCATTTCTACCCTGCATACCAACGACGCTGTCTCCACCATCAGCCGCTTGGTGGATATCGGCGTGGAGCCCTATATGATTTCCAGCGCCCTGCGGGGCGTGGTGTCCCAGCGTCTGGTCCGGAAAATCTGCCCCCAGTGCCGCAAGGCCTATACCCCCACGGAAGAGGAGAAGCGCATGGTGGGCATTCCCGAAAATGAGGACGTGACCTTCTATAAGGGCGAGGGCTGCCAGGAGTGCGGCCGCACGGGCTACCGTGGCCGCCGGGGCGTGTTTGAAATTCTGACCCTGGATGCCCCTCTGCGCCGGGAGGTTGCGAACAATGCCTCCAGCGAGGAGCTGACCAAGACCGCCCTGGAAAACGGCTTCGTCACCATGAAGGACAATTGCCGCCGTCTGGTTCTGGAGGGCGTCACTACTGTGGCCGAGGCCGCCAAGGCAATCAATTCCGCCGCGGAGTAATTTGGAGAACGAACAATGACCGACTTAAACACCCTCATCGCCATGGCCAAGGAGCTGAATGCTTCGGATGTGCATATTGTCTCCGGGCTGCCGGTGCGCTGCCGGGTGGACGGGAGCATCCGGAACCTGACGGAGGAGCTCCTGACCTTTGAAGACTGCGAGAACTATGGCCGCGCCATGGCGGGCCCCCGGTTTTCGAAAATTGAAGAAATGGGCGAATTAGACCTGGCCCAGAGCTTCCCCTGCGGGGCCCGTACCAGAATCAATCTGTTCCGGCAGCAGGGCAGTCTCTCCGCCGCCATTCGTCTGCTGGCAGAGCGGATTCCGGAGCTGGAGGAGCTGAATCTCCCTCCGGTGGTGGCCTCCTTCCCGGACTATCGGTCCGGCATTGTGCTGGTCACCGGCGAGACCGGTTCCGGCAAATCCACAACTCTGGCCGCCATCCTGAACCGCATCAACCATACAAGGTGCGCCCACATCATTACTTTGGAAGACCCCATCGAATATGTGTACCACCCGGATAAATGCATCATCAACCAGCGCCAGATCGGCTCCGATACCCATAGCTATGCCGACGGCCTGCGCTCCATCCTTCGGGAAGACCCGGATGTGATTCTCATCGGCGAGATGCGGGACCTGAACACCATCGAGACGGCCCTCACCGCCGCCGAGACCGGCCACCTGGTCTTCGCCACCCTGCACACCAATTCCGCCGCCGACTCCATCGACCGTATGGTCAATGTGTTCCCCGAGGGCCAGCAGCGGCAGATAAGATTGCAGCTGTCCACCACTCTGCGGGCCGTGGTGTCCCAGCAGCTCCTGCCCCGGAAGGGCGGGCACGGCCGGGCCGCCGCCTGCGAGATCATGGTGGTCAATGCCGCCCTGAAGAATCTGATCCGGGAGGGCAAGACCCCCCAGATGGACAGCTTCATCACCATGAACAGCCAGAACGGCTCCATCCTTATGGATGCCGCCCTGCAAAAGATGGTCCGGGAGGGGACCATTACCCAGGCCGAAGCCATTCGCTACGCCCGGGACCCGGAAATCGTCCAGTCCATGCGCCGCTATTGAGGTGAATTCCAGAAATGACCACATTCAAATACAAGGGCCTGTCCCCGGACGGCCAGAAGGTCTCCGGCGTCGTCAAGGCCTATAATGAATACGAGGCCGTGACCCAGCTGCGGAGCACCTGCTCCGTCATCACCTCCATCCAGGAGGTCAAGGAAGCCAAGGGCCTGAACCGGAATCTGGGCAAGGTGAAGATCAAGGATAAGGATCTGGCCATGATCTGCTCCCAGTTCTCCATCATCCTCACCTCCGGCCTGCCCATTGTCCGCTGCGTGGAGATGGTTGCCGAGCAGGCAGCCGACAAGCAGCTGCGGGACATCCTCTATCAGGTTGCCGAGGATGTGTCCGGAGGCTATTCTCTGGCCACCAGCTTTGAAAACCACTGCCCGACCCTGCCGGTCACCTTTATCGAGACCATCCGGGCCGGTGAGGAGTCCGGCACCCTGGAGCTGTGCTTCAGCCGGCTCTATACCTATTTTGACAAATCCGCCAAGACCAAGGCAAAGGTTGCCAGCGCCCTGACCTATCCAATTATGGTCATTGTGGTTGCCATCATCGTCTTCATCATCGTCATGGTGAAGGCCGTCCCTGCCTTTACCACCGCCTTCCGGGACCTGGGCACGGACCTGCCCAGCATTACCAAGGGCATGATCGCCGTCTCGGACTTTATGATTGAAAAATGGTGGGCCATGACCCTGATCGTCATGGCGATTGCCGCCGCCTGCATCCTGGTCAAGCGGGACCCCCGGGGCCGGGCCATGCTGGACCGGCGGAAGCTCACCAAGTCCCCCCTGAAAAAGATCCATTCCATGAACGCGGCTTCCCAGTTCGCTTCCACCATGGCCACCATGATCTCTGCGGGCCTGCCCATTGTCAAGGCTTTGGAGGTCACCGCCGGTGTGGTGACCAACGGCCAGGTGGCCGAGGCCATCCGCACCGCCCGCCAGCGGGTGGAGCAGGGCAAGGGCCTCAGCGAGGCCATGCAGGAGAGCCCCTATTTTCCCAAGCTTCTAACGGAGATGACCGGCGTCGGCGAGCAGTCCGGCAACATGGAGCAGACCCTCACCGTGGTCTCCGATTACTTTACCAATGAGGTGAGTCTCGCAACGGACCGGCTCCTGGCGGTTATGGAGCCTGCAATCACCATCGCCCTGGCCGTTGTCACCGTCATATTGCTTCTGGGCGTGTATTTGCCCATGTTCAGCTTGTACGGGAGTATTGGGTGAGTGCCCCTTAACCTTCCCCGCAGGGGAAGGTTATTAACGTCGATGTTCACTGCCGGGTCTCAACCCGGCCGGGCAGTCTACATATATAGAAATATCTTCCGCAAAGGAAGAAAGGAGAACTGATTTATCATGAAGAAGAATAATAACAAGGGCTTCACTCTGATGGAGATGCTGATCGTTGTCGCCATCATTGCCGTCCTGGTCGCCATTGCAATCCCCGTGTTCACCAACCAGCTGGAGAAGTCCCGCGAGGCTACCGACGCTGCTAACATCCGTTCCGCTTACGCTGAGGTTATGGCTTGCGCTCTGACTGGTGAGACCGCAGAGGAAGCTAAAAAGAATGATGTTAAAGTGACCGGCGACGCGGCAACTGGTAATACCTATTCCAAGACCGTGAAGGCTGTTCAGAAGCAGACTGGTTGGCAGAATAAGACTATTACCGAGATCGCTGGTATTGAAGTTAGTGATACTGAGTCTTCTGAAACAAAGAACACTATCACTGCAAACAAGAAGGGTACCACCTGGACCATTACTTATACTGAGAAGGACAACAAGTGCACCATCGTTGAAAATTAAATTCTTCTCCCGCTCCCCGTCTCCGGTATACAGCTGACGGGGAGCACGTCCCCTGATTCAACCCATTTCCAGGCGGACACTGTTGGGTTGGCAGTGCCCACCTGGAAGGGGGCCAGGGGAACCCGCCCCCCTATCCCTAAAATTCGGAAATGAGGTGTCCGCGTCCGGTATTCCCTGAATGCCGGCCTCCTTATTACGAAGGCCGGCGGCGCTGCCGGTGTCGGCAGCTGACCGAATGCACACAAACAAAAAGAGAGGAAGTCTTTGCATATGCTCTATGCTGCCCCTGTCATAACCGTATATTGCGTAACTCTGGCGGTGATTCTGGGCGCCTGCATGGGCTCCTTCCTGAACTGCTGGGCCTGGCGCATCGTCCACGGCGAGTCCGTTGCAAAGGGCCGCTCCCATTGCGATGCCTGCGGCCATGCGCTCGCTTTCCGGGACCTGGTCCCCGTGGTGAGCTACCTTGCCTCCCATGGCAAGTGCCGCTATTGCGGCAAGAAGCTGGGGGTTCGTCATCTCGTTGCGGAACTTTCCACTGCCGCTGTCTATGTGGCGATTCTCCTGAAATATGATATTTCGCTCCAAACCCTCGAATATATTCTCTTTGCCAGCCTGCTCCTGGGCTGCGCATTCGCGGATTTGGAGGGGTATATGATTCCGGACCGGTTTATCCTTGCGGGGATAATTCTGCGTCCGGTCTTCCTGCTATTAGGGCAGGAACCGAACTCTGCATGGATTAACAGTATTCTTGGCGGAGCCTGCGTGGCAGGTGCCCTGCTGCTCATCGTCCTGGTCTATGAGAAGCTCCGCAAGGTAGAGGCCATGGGCGGGGGAGACATCAAGCTCCTCTTCGTCACCGGGCTGTATCTGGGCTGGCAGCTGAACATCCTCTGCCTGTTCCTCGCCTGCATCCTGGGCATCCTCTTTGGTCTCATGGCCAACCGCAAAAAGGATTCCCAGACCCTCTTCCCCTGGGGCCCCGCCATCACCGCCGCCGCCATCGTAACCCTCCTCGCCGGTCAACCCCTGCTGGAGGCGTATATGGCGCTGCTGTAACATCATAGGAGGTAGCTTTATGCCCAACAACATAACATCATTTGATATCGGCGAATCCCAGGTGAAGGTTGTTACCCTTTCTGGGGGGAGCGTGAAAAAGGCGGTGGCGCTGGAGCTGCCGGACAATGTGGTGTCCGGAGGGACGGTGCTGTCTATGGACGCGCTGGCGGATTTTCTGAAAGAGAAGCTGCGCGCTTCCGGGCCCATCAAGAAGGACGCGGCGGTGATCCTGCCGGACAGCCTGGTGTTCTGCCGGAACATTACCGTGCCGCCTATGACCGACGCCCAGCTGAACTACAATCTGCCCTTCGAGTTCAAGGACTACCTGAACCAGGAGAAGAGCCGCTATTACTTTGACTATGCGGTCCAGGGCACAGAGAAGGACGAGTCCGGCGAGGTTACCGGCCTGCGGCTTTTCGCCTGCGCCACCCTGAAAAAGACTGTTGAGGACTACCGGGCCATGTTCTACCGGGCGGGCTACAAGCTGAAGCTGGCCCTGCCCGAGGAGGCGGCCTTCGGCAACCTGGCGGCCCTCCACGCAAAGAATGCTCCCGGGGACGAGGACCTGTGCATTGTGGACATCGGCCACAAGGGCATCCGGATGTTCATCTACCGGGACGGCCACTTCCGCACCCACCGGGCCGTGGACTTGGGCCTCTGGGACCTGGAGCAGCAGCTATCCTCCGAGCGGGGTGTTGACCCCCATATGGCCCACACCCATCTGCTGACGGACTACGAAAGCGCCCTGACCCAGGACAGCACCCTGGAGCTCTTCAACCGCATGGCCGTGGAGATCATGAAGGCCGTGAACTTCTATAATTACAACAACCGGGAGCAGTCCCTGCGCTCCGTCTATCTCTGCGGCGGCGGCGCGGCCATCGCCCCCCTGCGGGAGACAATCTCCCGGGTGACGGACCTGGAGCTGAAGGACATCGGCACGCTCATCCCCGGCAATGTGGAAACGCCTTGGCTCTTTGCCCGGGCTGCGGGCTGCGGCCTGTAAGAATTCAAGGAGGCACTTGCTATGAGCACAGCAGTTAAAACGAACAAGGCTTCCAATGCCATGAAGCTGCCCACCAAAACAAGAATTAACCTGGCCAAGCGGGAATCCCGGAAGAAGGATATGATCACCCTGGGCGTCGGCATTGTGCTGATCGCCGGGCTGTCCGCCGCCGTAGCCAAATTCGCGGTTATTGACCAGCTGGACAGGCTCTCCCAGGCGGAAGGGGCCTACAATGCGGTGCATGTGCAGTATGTGGCCATGCAGCAGGCGGTTGCGGACTATCCCAATGTGGAGGAGCGCTACCGCACCTATTCCCGCAGCTGGATGCTCTCCGGGGATACCAACGGCCTGGCCCGGGTGGACCGGGCGGATGTGCTGGACCTGGTGGAGGCGCGGCTGTTGCCCTATGGGCGCATCAATACCCTGTCTCTGCGGGACAGCGTCATGGTGGTGTCCATGTCCGGCATGAACCTGAGCCAGATCTCCGCCATGTTTGAGCGGCTGCAAACCGAGAAAATCGTCGCCTCCGCATCCCTGAACATGGCTTCTACCGAGGAAAAGGACGACCCCAACGCCCTCCTGGACTTCACCATCACCATTGCCCTGCAGCCGGAACAGGAGGAAGTAAAATGAATCGTGCATTTACAACCCGGGAAAAGGTCCTGCTGGTGATTCTGGCAGTGCTGATTATCGGCATCGGCTATTTCAAGCTCCTGCTGGAGCCCATCAATACAAGCATTGAAAACTACCGGAACATGACGACATCGGAGCAGGACGAGATCCTGGTCAATACCGCCCTGCTGCAAAAGAAGAAGCAGATGGAGACGGAGCTGGAGGAGCTCTTCGCCAGCGGCGACCCCACCCCCATCCCTGTCTATGACAATTCCGGCAATCTGCTGGTTGAGCTCCACCGCATTCTGGACAAGTCCCTGGACTACAGCCTGAATTTCAGCGGCGTGAGCACCATGGATGTGGAGTACCTGGTCCGCCGCCCCGTGAGCCTGACCTTCCAGGCCCCCACCTATGCCCAGGCCCGGGCCATCATCGATGAGCTCCACGACAGCGACAATGTGAACTGCATCTCGGACCTGTCCATGCAGATCAACAACGGAAATCTGGACTACACCAACGAGATCATCCACTGGGATGAGGACGATGACAGCGACTACTATATCACCGTCTCCCTGGTCATCACCTATTACGAGCGGATCGTCCAGTAAAGCATTTTCCCCATGGAGGATTGGAACATGAAGCAGGTATATGATTGCTTGCCGAAGAACAGAAAAAACAAGGGCTTTACCCTGACGGAGATCCTGGTGACCGTGGCCATTCTGGTGATTCTGATGAGTCTGGCCACGGTGAGCTTTGTGGCGCTGCGCAGGAATCTGCGGCAGAAGGAGCTGGATGCCAAGGCGGAGATCATCTATGCCGCGGCCCAGAACCGCATGGCAGAGCTGCGGGCTGCGGGCTACGGTGATTCCTTCGCCCTGGATCCGGACCGGGGCGTTGCCAAGCTGTCCATTCCCCCCTGCGATATCCAGGAGGATGCCGAGCAGGAGGAGCCTACCTTCTATTATGTAAAGGCCCTGGACAAGACCACCCAGTCTAGTGCAGCCAGACTGCTGCTGACGGAGACCGCCGTGGACCGGGACCTGTGGGGCAGCCAGTGGATCATTGAGTACAATGCGGACACGGGCCTTGTGTACGCCGTATTCTATTCGGAGGAGAAGACCGGCAGCAGCTACCTGACCGACAGCTTTTACGGCAGCGAGGACTACCGGGACAATATGCGCATCCGCAGCAACCGTCTCTCCGACGGGGCCCGCATCGGCTATTACGGCGGCGACCTGACCCGCATCAACGGCACCTATCTGCTGCACCCCACCATTGAGATCGTGAACAACGAGAAGCTGACGGCGAAGTTCAGCTGCGTGAGCCCGGACCTGGGCAACGGCTTCACCCCCCGCCTGACCTTCCAGGTGACCATTGCAGACCAGAAGGACCCCACCAAGAAGGTCACCAGGACGCTGAGCACCACCGCCGCAGGCAACGGCCTGTATACGGCGGACATGATCCTGGACAGCCTGGAGGACACGGGCAAGAAGTTCTCCCAGCAGTTCCCGGACCTGGTCCCCGGCAACAACATTGCGGTGACCCTCAGCGTCACCGCGGATGACTCCCGGGTGGACAAGGCGAATTACACCGTCTATACCAACAGCCTCTTTGCCTACGAAAAGGGCGGCAGCGAGACCGTCGCCCGGATCGCCTACCGGCGGCACCTGCAGAACCTGGACACCGCCACGTCCAATGTAGACCCCAAGGTCACCTCGGCCATTCTGCTGAACGACCTGTCCTATAAGGACCCCGCCGGAGGCTACTATAGCTTCAAGCCCATTACCAACGAATATCTGCGCAGCTTCAGCGGCAGGGACAACAGCACGGAAAGCGGCGTTTTCAGCATCAAGGATATGTATATCCGCACCACGGACTATGGCGGCCTGTTCGCCAAGTACAATGGCGAGGTTAAGGACCTGGTCATGTCCAATACCCGTGTGGCCTCCGGCACCGGCTATGCCGGTGCGCTGATCGGCTGGGTGGACGGCGATACGAAGCTGGAAAACGTCCGGGTCTACCTGTCGGACCTGTCCGTCACCAAGTATAAGACCGCCGAAGAGGTCCCCGGCTACATCAACGGCACCTATGCCGGCGGCCTGGTGGGCCTGGTGGACACCGGCAAGGAATTGCAGGTCACCTCCAGCGCCTCCGCAACCACGGTTGCGGCCGCCAATGCCGCAGGCGGCCTGGCTGGCCTGGTCCGCGGCACCCTGAATGTGAACACCGCCTATACGGACTGCTACCTGAATTCCCGCCGCACCGGCGGCCTGGTTGGTGCCGCCCCCGTTGGCCGCATCTATGCCACGGGCTTCTATACCGCGGGCTATCAGGTGGCTACCGCCCAGGCTGCGGGCATCCTGCCCGGAGCGCTGAAAGAGGGCTCCTTTCACTATGGCTACACCGCCGTCAGCTATACCGTCCCCGGCGGCGGCTCCATCTATACCACCGCCGGAAACGGCAGCGTGAACAGGGTGTATACCACCACCAGGAATGCCCTGGGGGTTAGCAGCCCCGCAGTTCTCTATGATATCCCCGGCACCGGCAGCGTCACCTCCAAGGAGCTGTCCTCTGCCGAATTCGCGAATTCCCTTTCCAGTGCATTCCGGTTCCAGGTGGGCGGCGATACGACCCCCTATAACCTGCTGGACCAGGGACTGACCACCTATCCCTATCCCATGCTGAAGAGCATTCCCCACTATGGCGACTGGGAGGAGAACGCCGAGGGCTGGAACTTCGTCTATTTCGAAGAGTATGCCGACGGCACCTACGGCGTCTACGGCTCCGGCCTGAAGCTCAGCACCGATAAGTCCATCGTAGGCGACGGCTACGGCCTGCTGCTGGCGGAAGTCCCCACGGGGCAGTGGGAGTATCAGATCCGGTATACGGATAAGAATGGCACGGAAAAGACGCTTACCTACACAAAAACGGATCATGCGTCCAATCTGAAAACAATAACCTCCGAAAGCGGCATTACGTATTATCTGCTGCCAATGACCACCTGGACCGATTCGAGCTACGGCAAGCTGGTACAGGACAGCATCGGCAGAGCGGAAAATAGCTTCTATTGCAAAGCCGAGCTCCGTTATTGGCCTGCCAATAACTATGGATTGGACCCGAGCTTTAGAACCTACTGGTTCAATCCCTATTTCGCAAAGACGGTCATCCGCAGCGAGCAGATGCCTGCCAACCCCGGCACCATCTCCATCCGGGATGCCCGGCACCTGTACAGCCTCAGCGACTATTATTCGACGGAGACCAACACCGTCAACGCAGGCCGCCACGACCTGCCGGACCTGCTGACCAATACCGCCGACAAGACCTATACCTTCCTGCAGGAGCGGACTGTTGACTTTGATGCCGATTATAAGTGGGGCACCTACTATGACGGCAAGAAGCAGCCCAATGCTTTTGCACCCATCGGCAGCGACGCATACCCCTTCAATGCGGCCTTCAACGGCCAGAGCCTCCAGGTGCGCAATGCGGACATCCTGTCCAAGAGCCTGTATACCGGCTTCTTTGGCTATGTGGGCTCCGAGGGCGATGTGGAGAACCTGCTCCTGGTGGGCAGCACCGGCGATACCTATGGCTACATCGAGTATGCGTCCAACGGCGAGCGGGATGTCAACGGCACCACCATCAGCAGCAGCCTGGATGTTCTGCGCCAGGGCGCTGTGGCAGGCTATAACGAGGGCGTTGTTTACAACTGCGCTGCCGCAGGCTACAGCTTTCAGGTCACCGGTTACAGCCGAAGCACCATGCATGTGGGCGGCTTGGTTGGCGTGAATGCCGGTATCGTCCAGGCCTCCAGCGCCGATACCCCCACGGTGACCCTGCGCTTCAACAGCTCCACCGGCTATGTGGGCGGCCTGGTCGGCTTCAATACCCCCACCGGCGCGGTTGCCCAGAGCTATGCCTTCGGCACCGTGACCGTTGTGGAGAGCAAGCGGGCCACGGCAAACGTGGCCGGTCTGGTTGCCAACAACCAGGGCAGCGTTACGGACTGCTATTGCGGCGTGGCCTTCACCGTCTCCGGCGATACCGCCGTTTACGGCTTCGCCCCCCAGGGCGGCACTGTGAACCGGGGCTATTACCTGGACGGCGGTACCTACAGCTATGCCAACAAGCTCTACAGCTTCAATATTTCCAACAGCGGCCATACGGATGCCGAGGGTGAGGCCATCACCGCTGAGCAGCTCCAGACCATGGCCATTACGGACTTTGGCGCTGTGGACCGGGTCCATACCCTGCTGCACCCCCAGACCGAGACCCAGACCTTCAGCTACAGCTCGGCCGTCCGGGATTCCTCCGGGACCCCCGTGCACCTGGGCAACTGGCCCAACCACGAGAAGAATCTGGGCTCCGTCGGCGTCTTCTATTGGGAGCTGGAGGAGGGGGGCTCCAACCCCGGCTACCACCTGAGCTATGTGGGCTACGACGGAACCAGCGTCCTCCGGGACAACACCCTCTGCACCGCCCACGACGACGGCGGCATCATCACCGTCTATGGCTACGGCTATTTCCTGAAGGGCGACGGCATTGTGAACCCGGATATCTCCGATGTCCGCTTCATTTATAATGAAGACTATTGGAATATCCCCGAGGGTGCCGTCAACGACACCGCAGCCGAAAACCTCCACGCCCAGATGCCCCAGTACGTCTTCAAGGCGTACCAGACGGGCAGTAGCGTGGACAATAAAATGTACCTCCGGTCCGGCAGTACAAACGGGACCTGGACGCTGACCTATAACAGCACGGAATTCGAATTCAGTCTTACCCCCTTCTTTGCCAACGCTATGAGCCTGAACAGGGTGGATAATCAGACGATTTCCCATTCGGAACCCGGCACAGCTGATGCTGCAAACGTGCGCTATGAGATCCGCTCCATTGCCCAGCTGCAAAATATCAACTGGAACTATGGCACGAAGACGAACACCTATGCGCTGTCCAGAACGGTGAAGTCCGGCGATCCCAATTGGAACAGATTCCCCTATCTGTCTGCTTTTGCGTATACGGATACTTCTGTTACGGTTAAGAATCTATATTGGGTTCAGTCCCATGATTTGGATTCTTACCTGGAAAAGGGGAATGTTTACACGGCAGAAGGCGGCGGACTGTTTACCCCCATCGGCAGTATGTATGATATGAAGGACGGCGAAACCGGTGCCGCCTTCTCATCCGGTGAGTCGAGTCCTTATGCGGCTGTGTTTACTTCCTCTTATAATGGACAGGCTTATACCATTAAGAATGTGGAAATTCAGAGCACAGCTCAGATGATTGGTCTTTTCGGCTTGACCAGTGGTGCAAAGCTGAGAAACATTATCATGTATTCCACGAGAGGAAACACCGTAACCAATTTGTCTACCGGTGAGAACTGGTACTGCGTGGGCGGCCTGGTGGGCCTGGCGGGAAGCCGGGATGATAACAGCAGCGTATTTGAAAACTGTACGGTATCCGGCTATAAGGTCATCGACAAGCGGTCTCGGGACTATAAGTATGGCGAACAGACTTCTGCAAACTATGCTTCCAATCCCTATGGCCCAGGCTGGGGCGGCGGCTGTGTTGGCGGTATGGTCGGTGCAACCAATATGGATATCCGGAATTGTACGGCAGTTACGGATATTACGCTGGATATCGGCTACTGTATCGGCTATAGCAACCTGCGTGTAGGCGGCTTGGTTGGTGTTTGTCGCGGCAGTGTGGATGCTTGTTATGCAGGCGGCTCCATTGTAAGCCCTGAAAAGCCGAGTAGTGTTCAGCATGACGTCAACTGGGGGGCACATACATCAATTTGGGTCGGTGGAATTGTTGGCGGCATTGTTATGCGTGATCAGGGCTCCTTGATGAAGCTTTTGGGCAGCGTAACGGCTCAACTGACGGTGAGCAACAGTTACTCGTTTGTAGATGTACCCGCGTGGAGTGGCCTTTCCTGGGTGATGGGCACTTACAGCATTGCCTCCAACGGCGAAATGCAGAGAAATTTTAAGCTGATCCAAAATCCGACGATTAAGATTGTCAATTGTTATGCTTACGAGGAGACGGCGCGGGCTTCGGAAGACTATAAGCTCTATGTGAACAAGGGGAAAAACATTGCATGGACCAACTGGAACATGAATGCATGGGGGGGAACGAACAATACCCAGGAAGAAGCGCGAGCAATATGGTATCAGAACGATCGCAGCCCCTACATGAACTTCGGTGAGCTGTCCGATGGTACATTGCTGAATCTGCTGAATCGGTATTACGCCAAAGGCCAGGAACGCTTCCACACGGTGACGACCTCTGAAAACGGCTTTGCCATCAACGGAAAGTACAGCTTCCCAGGCAACGAGCAGCTGCTGAACGGCTTGAACTATCCCTTCCCGACGGTTCTGACCCAGACCAACTCCTTCGGCAAAACGGTCAATGTGCACTATGGCAGCTGGCCTATGCTGGGCTTGTACTGGGTGGAAAACGAGGGAACCATTGATCTGCTCAAGGACCGGCCCGCCGCGCAGACGGCGGAAACGGACCGGTCCGAAGAGACGGACGGGGAGCAGCAAACCCAGGAGGCCCAGACGGACACGGAGAATGCGGAAGCGGCGGCACAGGCTGATGAAAGCAGCGGTGCTTCCGGAATATTCAAGCTGCGGCTGGTAAACGTAACGGGTGCCAACCACAGTGCGGAGAAAATCCAATTCACTTACTATGCCGAGGGTGGGACCCAGCAGCTCCAGGCGGCCAACGCGGCGGCGGTGGTGGATTCTTGCACGGATTACGATTCCACATTCACAACAGATGTAACCGTAAAGGCGCAAATGCCCGGTACGGTTGTCATCCGGGCGGCCTATACCACAGGCGGAACGACCTATACTGCTGACCTGACCGTCACGGTCACCATGGATTTGAAGCTTGTCATCGGGGAGACAACGCTGGAGGTCTATGAGGGGGACACCGCTACAACCCGTGTTTCCTTTACGGACGCCAACGGTACGGAGATCAAGCTCACGAAGGCGCAGCTTACCTGGAGAGATCAGATCCAGGGCACCGGCACTGCCCAGTGGTCTGTGATTGACGACCCGGAGAATGAGGGCGAGTATCTGCTGAGCGTCAAGGGCGTCCGCGCCGGAACCCTCAGCGGTCCCCAGTCCGTGGTCCGGGTGGAATATAAGCCGGATGCCAATTCCGAGAGCAGCGTTACCGCAACGGCCCAGTTCACCGTCACCGTTAAGCCCAGCGTTCTGCTTGGCCTGGGTGACGGAACGGATTTCAGCCAGGTCAGCGTCCCCCATACCCCTGTGGAAGGACAGGTGGAGGGCACGGACCCCGCTGAGGACCAGCAGCCCCCGAAGCTTGCGGACGTGCCGCTGTACCTCTATTCCACCGTGGATTACGCAAATCTGGGCAACTTCCGCCTGGACAGCGTCTACCTGACCATTGACGGCAGCCGCTGCCAGCTGCGCCCATGGACGGCCCAGCTGCTCCAGACTGCCGGAGAAGACACCCCGCAGGCCCAGGAAGAGGGCAGCACCGACGGCATTGCCGTGGAAAGCGACACCCAGCCCATTGAAGCCCAGGCCCTGCCCGAGGGAACCTATTATGCAAACGGGGACTATGTCCTCACCGTTGGGACCATCCAGGATACCGCCGGGAACGCCCAGTACCGGCAGCTGACCCTGACGAAGAAGGACGGCACCGCCCCGGACAAGCAATGGACCCTGGAGCTGACCCTGAGCCGCCTGAACGACGACAGCACGGATTCCCTGGGCAGCTATTACCTGATCTACCGGCGGCCCAATATGGTCCGGTTCTTCGCACCGGGTGCCGACGTGACCACCGCTGCCCCGCTGAAGGAGCTCCGGGTGGTGCAGGATGCCTCCTTCACGGAGGAGAACCTGAATTCCCTGAATGCCGAGCTGCGGCAGATGGTCACGGACGGGGCCGGGACGGGTCACTACTGGCTGTGGACCGTGACGGGCAACGTCACCGGGAACCTGAATGTCCTGCCGGACAAGACCCCCATTTCCTACAGCATCGCCTACGACGGCAATTTCGAAGGCTGGCAGGAGAGCGGCGAAATCCCCAGGACCAACCTGACCTATGGAGAACCGGTGTCCGGCCTGGCGCAGTCCACCTGGACCCGGACGGGCTACCATTTCGTGAGCTGGTATCTCAGCGACGGAACGGACAAGACGGCCCAGGTGGTTGACGGCAAGCTCCTGCTGGGCGGCGAGGAATTCATCCCCACCGAGCCCGGCCAGGTATTGACCCTCAGCGCCCGCTGGAAGGTCAACACCTACCGCATCGCCTTTGACGGCATGGGCAGCACCGATCCGGTGCCCACCTGCAATGAGACCTTCACCTATGGGACCCAGTCGATCTATGTCATGCCCCAGGGAATCACCCGGGAAGGCTTCAACTTTAAGGGCTGGCGCGTAAGCGAAAGCCTGGTCCTCCAGCCCGGGGACCTTTGGCCCGCCGACTTCCCGGCGGAGGACGGCAGTACCGTGATCATTCAGGCGGAATGGGAGCAGATCCAGCAGTCCGATGAGCTTCAGGAGGACGTTCCCGTCCTCCTGCCCCCCAGCGGGGGAGGAAACTCGGCCCCCGCGCCCTCGGAGCCCCTGACCTCGGAGCCCCTGACCACGGAACCCCCGGAACCGCCCACGGAGCCCAAGAAGGAATCCCGGCAGGAACCGCCTGCGGAACCGAACAGCTCGGAGGGAGCCGAAGGGGAAACATAAAAAACCGGCCGGAAAGGAGAGAGCCCTATGGGCGCAATGAAAAGAAAGCTTCACAGCCGCAGCGGGGCCACTCTGCTGATGGCGCTGCTGCTGCTGCTGGTGGCGGTGATGGTCAGTACGGTGATCATCTCCGCTGCCAACACGGCCACCTCCTCCCTGAAGACCCGCCGGGATAACCAGCAGGCCTACCTGACGGTGAGCTCTGCGGCGGAGTACCTCCGGGATTCGCTCCTGGAGCAGGAGGGCTACAGCCGCAGCTTTATCCGCTACTATTGGGGAGACCCTGAAAATGAGACCAGCTTTCGCCATGAGATCTCTGGTCCCACAACGGATCGGCAGCACAAGAGCATTGCCGAGACCGTGGACCGGCTTCTGGCCCAGGTCATGGCCGGGCCCACCTCGGCAAAGCCCTTCGTTTCGGGCGTTACCCCCACCCAGACCTATGTGCTGAACTACGGAGACCTGGCTCCGGTGACAATGGTCCTGACCCTGAAGGAAGAGCGGGACGAGAGCACCGTGGAGCAGGATTCCCAGAGCAGACGCTACCTGCTCACCGCGGAATTCTCCACAGAGGAGGGCAGCGATGCCCTGTGCCGGATGACGCTGCAAATGTACTGCGAGGTTAACCGGGAAACGGTCACCAACGGCAACGACAAGACAAAGACGCTGACCTACCGTGCAGCCTGGAACAAGGATGCCGCGGTGATCCTTCGCCAGGGAATGCTTGAGGAGGAGACGCCATGAAAAAGCTGCTTCAAAAGCGGGGAGAGACCCTGGTCGAATCCCTGGTGTCCATCCTGCTGGTGACCTTCATCATGCTGTTTTTGAGCACCGCCATTGTTGCGGCGGCCCGAATCAATCGACAGCTGCGGGATACGGACATCTCCTACAAGTCCGACCGGGATCGAACCGCCTCGGCGGGGATGCTGACCGTCGAAGGGGATAATCAAGAGACGGTCACCTCGCCCATCTTGGTCTATCAGTCGGAGAACGGGTATGTGTATTACCGCTATGGGGAGGTCACGCCGTGAAAAACAGAGCAAAAGCCGGCCTGACCCTGGTGGAGATGCTGTGCACCGTGATCATCGTGCTGCTGTTCAGCGTCGGCCTGGTGAACGGAATGTCCCTGGCGGTCAAGAGCTACCAGCAGTCGCTGATGTCCTCGGAATCCCAGATATTGGTGTCTACGCTGACGAGCATCGTCTCCGACGAGCTTCGCTACAGCGGCACGGTGACGGCCCCGGCGGACGGAGAGGGGACGGTGTCCTTCTTCAGCCGGACCTACGGCGAGGACAGCGCCTTCTCCCAGAATCAGGACGGCCAGGTCCTTCTGAAGGACAATAAGCTGCTCCCCTCCAAGGCCTATCACTATGGGATGCAGGCCTCCGTCCAATTGACCGTTCCCGAGAAGGACGTATTCCACGTGGTCATCGAGATCACCTCTGCATCCGGAAATTCCCTTGCCAAAAGCGAATTCGATGTAGAACGCCTGAACGTTGGAAATCAGCGGGACGGAACATAAAGCTTGCCGCTGCGCAGTCGAAAATGCTGTGCAGCGGCATTTTTTTGGCGGCAGGGCCGCAAAAAACAGCGCCCGGTGAGGCCGAAAGGCTTCACCGGGCGCTTTGACGAAAATCGGATTTAGTTGATCGGTACGCAGAGTCCTGTAAGCTGGGTATCCAGGCTGTCGCCATAGGCCCGCAGGTCCATGATGAAGGAGTCCACTTCCTCCGGCCGGGAAACGCCGATGCCGTAGAGATAGACCCGGAAAAGGGTCTTGGATTGGGCGGGGACCCTGGCCCAGAGGCTGACGCCGCTGACCTCCCCGTTCACAAAAATCTGGTCGTCATAGAGGGAAAGGTCTTCCTCGCTGCTGTTTTCGGCACAGAGGATCAGCTCCATGTCCCCCAGATCCTCGTCATAGTCCTCGGCCCAGAGGCCCACATAGGAGAGGATCAGGTCATCATCTGCATACAGCATGGTGCTGCCGGGGCGGTCGGTTTGGACATAGTCTTTGGCCGCATTCCCTTTCAGAACAAAGGTGGGCAGGGAATGGCTTTCACTGGTGTGATTTTTCCGATCGTAGGCCGTTGCCGTCATGGAAAATTCGATCTGCTGGATCTGGGCAATGTTGGCAGTCGCCAATCCCATATCGCTCAGGTACAGCGTGCCCTTTACGGTTTCCCCGGAGGGAACGTCGGCATAGAAGGAGCAGAAATCGTCCAGGCAGTAGCCGTTGACCGTGACATCCTGTGAGCTGAATTCATATTCCCGGTCCGTGTGGTTCACAATGTAGATGGGGATATCGGTGCGGTCATCCTTGCCGTCCTGCCACTGGGCAACAATGGAGAAGGATTCGTCATCCAGCAGGGTCTTGCCATCCAGCGGCAGCGTGACCGCCTCAAGGGTTTCGGAGTGTATGTCGGATTCTGCATGATCGATCACAGATGCAAAAAGGATCGGCAGTACATTGCACAGGAAGATGGCAATGAAAACGATCAGCAGTACCTTGGATAGACCGCCGGATCGTGATTTTTTCTTTTTTTTCGGATGGGACGGGGGACAGTCGAAGGGGTCTTTATAGGGAACCGGCCTGCGGGCGGTATCGTGGATGACCAGGGGCTCGCCCTCGTGGACGTGGAGGTTGTGGGCAATCTCTTCCGAGAAGCTTTCGTAGGCGCAGTTCCGGCACTTCTTCCCATTGTAGGGAGCGCCGCAGCTGGGGCAGATATATTTGGCCATGGCATAGCCTCCTTCCTTTTTGACCATTATAGCAGGGAAAAGGGGCAGCGTCAATGTATTGACAGGCGAAAACATATGTTCTATAATATAGAAAAGAGCAAAATAGGAGGTGCCCTTATGCCAAGGCAGTATATCGCCATCGACTTAAAATCCTTCTATGCATCCGTGGAATGCGTGGAGCGGGGGCTGGATCCCATGACGGCCCACCTGGTGGTGGCGGACCCCTCCCGGACGGAGAAGACCATCTGTCTGGCGGTATCTCCTGCGCTGAAGGCCCATGGCATTTCCGGAAGAGCGCGGCTTTTCGAGGTCGTGCAGCGGGTGCAGGAGGTGAACGCCCTGCGGGGGCACCGGAATCGGGTCCGGGAATTTGCAGGGGAGGCCCTGGACAGCCGGGACCTGCAGCGTCACCCGGACTGGAAGCTGGGCTATCTTGTGGCGCCCCCAAGAATGGCCCACTATATGGCGTGCAGCGCCCGGATTTACAGTACCTACCTGAAGTACGTGGCCCCGGAGGACATTCACGCCTATTCCATCGACGAGGTCTTCATTGATGCCACTGCCTACCTGAAGCTCTATGGTGTGGATGCCAGGGGCTTTGTAAAAATGCTTATGCAGGAGGTCTACGACCAGACAGGGATCACGGCCACGGCGGGAGTGGGTACCAACCTGTACCTGTGCAAGGTGGCCATGGACATCATGGCCAAGCGGATCCCGCCGGATGCCCAGGGGGCGCGGATTGCCTGCCTGGACGAGATGACCTACCGCCGGGAGCTGTGGGACCACCGGCCCCTGACGGATTTCTGGCGGGTGGGCGGCGGCATTTCCAGAAAGCTGGAGAAGCAGGGCATTTTCACCATGGGCGATATTGCCCGGATGTCCCTGGACCCCGGCCCCTTTGGGGAGGAGCGGCTTTATAAGCTCTTCGGGGTCAATGCGGAGCTGCTGATCGACCACGCCTGGGGCTATGAGCCATGCACCGTTGCCCAGATCAAGGCCTACCGCCCGGAAAACCGCAGCGTCAGCTCTGGCCAGGTGCTGCACTGCCCCTATGGCTGGGAGAAAGCAAGACTCATCGTCCGGGAAATGGCGGACCAGCTGGCCATGGATTTGGTGGCCAAGGGCCTGGTGACCCGGAAGCTGACGCTGACCCTGGGCTATGACCGGGAGAGCCTGGAAAAGCCGGATATTGCCTATACGGGCCCTCTGGTGAAGGACCGCTACGGCCGGGAGATCCCTAAGAGCGCCCACGGTACCACCAATCTGCCTGTTCCCTGCGCCTCTCAGAAGCAGATCACCCAGGCTTTTTTGACGCTGTACGATGCGATCGTGGACAAACGCCTTTTGCAGCGACGGCTCACCCTGACGGCGGACCTGTTTTCCGAAGCGGAGGCGGCAGCCGGGAAAACAGAACAGCTGGACTTTTTCACAGCCCCTGTGGAAAAACAGGCCCGGGAAGAGGAGCTGGAGCGAGAGCAGGCGCGACTCCGGGCCATGCTGGAGATCAAAAAGAAATTCGGGAAGAACGCTATTTTCCGCGGTATGAATCTAGAGGAGGGGGCTACGGCCCGGGACCGCAACAGCCAGATCGGCGGACACAAGGCATGAGGAGACAGTCATGGGAAAATACGATGACATCATCCATACACCCTGGCCCCGGCCAACCAAGCGGGCCCGGATGTCGCTGGAGGACCGGGCGGCGCAGTTTGCCCCCTTTGCAGCCCTGACCGGCTACGACGCAGTCCTGGCAGAAACGGCGCGGCTGACCCAGAACCCCGTGTTCCTGACGGAGGAAAGCCTGGAGGAGCTGAATGCCCAGCTGCGCCGGGCCCAGGCGCGGCTGGATGAGCAGCCGGGGGTTCGTCTGACGGTCTATTACGAGGATGAAAACAAGGCGGGCGGCCGCTTTGAGACCGTAGCGGGAAATCTCAAGAAAATCGACTGCTATCTGGGTGGCCTGGTCCTAACAGACGGGAGAGAGATCCCCTTTTTCCGAATCTGCGACCTGGAGCTGGACGATTGAGCAATGCCGCCCGGGGCAACCGGATCCTAGGCATTTGAAAAAGCGAGGCTGCCGAACGGACAGCCTCGCTTTTTGCGGGAAGGGGAAGAAGTTAATTTTTGAGTTTCACGACCACGGTACCATTGATCAGCTGAATGGAACCGTAGTCCGGATAGCAGGGCATGGCCTGCACTTCGGGAAGGTCAGCATAGTCCTCCGGGTCTGCCTTCGGCGGCGCAAAGCCGCAGCGAAGATCCAAAAATTTCTCCCAGGTATTGCCGATGCTGAAGGGGGTACTGTCGTAGCGCAGGGGGGCGATGGGCAGCTCTGCAAAGCCGGTGATCTTATGATACGATTTCTCCTGAAAAAATAAGAAGGCAAGAGGAGTGAATCACTTCTCTTGCCTCTTGGAAGACTACAGATTAGCCGTTGGCACGCATCTGAGCGAAGCACTCGCTGCAGAACACGGGACGGTCGGACTTGGGCTGGAAGGGCACCTTAGCCTCACCGCCGCAGCGTGCGCAAGTAGCAGTGAAGAACTCACGGGGGCCACGGGCATTGTTCTTGCGAGCATCACGGCAGGCCTTGCAGCGCTGGGGCTCATTCTGGAAGCCGCGCTCTGCGTAGAACTCCTGCTCACCGGCGGTGAACACGAACTCCTTGCCGCAATCTTTGCAAACTAAAGTCTTGTCTTCGTACATTGGAAATACCTCTCTTCGGTTTTTTGCCCCGTGAAAATCTACCAGGAAATGGTTGTAACGCAGGGTGAATAAAATGCGCGGCACTCTTTTACCGCTTGTTGGATTATACACAATCCAAAGGGATTTGTCAATCCTTTATGAAAGATATTTCTCCAATTATTTGAGATTTATGCATTTTTTCCAATTCCTGCACAAAGTTTTTGGTGAAAAGGATAAGGACGGCTTAAAATCCGACCTTTAGATCGAGAACTGGGTCTGCCCCTGGTAGGGGATGTGCAGGTGGTCATAGGCCAGGGGCGTGACGCAGCGTCCCCGGGGGGTGCGGGTCAGGAAGCCCAGCTGCATCAGATAGGGCTCATACACATCCTCCAGCGTAACGGCCTCCTCGCCGATGGTGGCGGCCAGAGTTTCCAGGCCAACGGGACCGCCGCCATAATTCTGGATGATGGCGGTGAGCATCCGGCGGTCGATGGCGTCCAGGCCCAGCTTGTCCACCTCCAGCCGCCGCAGGGCAAGGTCGGCTGCCTCCTTGGTGATGGTTCCGTCGCCCATGACCTGGGCAAAGTCCCGGACCCGGCGCAGAAAGCGGTTGGCAATTCGGGGTGTTCCCCGGCTGCGGGAGGCGATCTCCATGGCACCCTCCGGCTCAATGGCCATCCCCAGGATGGTGGCGGACCGGGTGACAATGGCAGCCAGCTCTTCCGGCGTGTAGAGCTCCAGCCGCAGAGACACGCCGAACCGGTCCCGCAGGGGGGCGGAGAGCTGACCGGCCCGGGTGGTTGCGCCTACCAGGGTGAATTTTGGCAGGTCCAGCCGGATGGAATTGGCGCTGGGACCCTTGCCGACGATGATGTCGATTGCAAAATCCTCCATAGCGGGGTAGAGGATTTCCTCTACCACCCGGTTCAGACGGTGAATCTCATCGATGAAGAGAATGTCTCCGGCGTTCAGATTGGTCAGCAGGGCGGCAAGATCGCCGGGCTTTTCAATGGCGGGGCCGGAGGTGATCCGGATACCCGCCCCCATTTCGTTGGCTATGACGCCGGCCAGGGTGGTTTTGCCCAGGCCGGGAGGCCCATAGAGCAGCACATGGTCCAGGGGCTCATTGCGCCGCCGGGCGGCTTCGATGTAGACGGAGAGATTCCCCTTGGCCTTCTCCTGGCCCGTATAGTCAGAGAGCAGCTTGGGCCGCAGACCGATTTCCGCTGCGTCCTGGGGGGTATAGGTGGGCAGCACCAGGGGGGCTTCCGCCTCCTGGGAAAATTCCAAACTCATTTGCGTTACCTCCTGTTATCCCTTCATAACCATAGCCCGCAGAGCGTGGCGGATCAGGTCTTCCGTGGTCATATTGGGGTCCGCGCCCTTGAGGGCCAGAGAAATTTCGGCAGGAGAGTAGCCCAGCTCCTGCAATGCCGCTGTGGCAAGGCCTACGCTGCTGCTCTTCTGCACGGGAGCGGCAGCAGGCCCTCCGGAGAAGTCCAGCTCCATATTGGAGCCGCCGATTTTGTCCTTCAATTCCAGAATGATCCGCTGGGCAATTTTTTTGCCGATACCCTGGGCGGCGGTAAGCATCTTTTCGTCCCCGGTCATGACAGCCAGGGTGAAGTTTTGCGGGCCGCCGGAGGACAGAATGGACAATGCGGCTTTGGGGCCCACGCCATTGACGGCGGTGAGCAGCTCATAGCAGCGCTGCTCCTCCCGGGTGGAGAAGCCGTAGATGTCGTAAGCGTCCTCTTTGATGGACTCCGTAACATAGAGCTTGGCGGGGGTGTTCAATTTCAGCTGGGCAGCGGTATAGGTGGTGATGCGGCAGCCGTAGCCCACGCCGCCGCAGTCGATGACGGCCAGACCGGGCTCCAGCACGGTCACCGGGCCGGAAACGTAGTATAGCATTAAGAAAACTCCTTGCTTGAAAAATTCCGTTATTTCTGGGCCATGGCCAGCAGCGAGGTACTGGAACGGGCGTGGCACAGGGCAATGGCAACGGCATCCGCCGCGTCATCGGGCTTGGGAACGGCGGGAAGATTTAGAATGCGCTTGGTCATGTCCATGACCTGATGCTTGGAGGCATTGCCGTAGCCCACTACGGCTTGCTTGACCTGCATGGGCTTGTACTCATACACAGGCACACCCGCCTGCTGGACTGCCAGCAGAATGACGCCCCGGGCCTGAGCAACCTTAATGCCGGTTGTGACATTGTTGCCAAAGAACAGCTCTTCAATGGCCACGGCATCGGCCTGGGCCAATTGCATGAGCTCTGTCATGTTGTTGTAGATCTCCCCCAGACGCCAGTTGAAGTCCGTGTTTGGAGGCGTGGTAATGGCACCGCAGCGGAGCAGGCGACAGGCCCCCCGCTGGGCCTCCACAATGCCGAAGCCCGTAATGCCATAGCCCGGGTCAATGCCGAGAATGCGCATTACAGCCCACCTCCGGCAATGGTCAGAAGCTGATAAATCACAAAGGCAATGGCGAGAACAAGCCCGAGCCGTGCCGCCCAGACCTGCCAGGCGGGGCGGGGGACGTAGCCATTTTCCTGGGTTTCGTTTTCCATGGATGGTTCACCTCAAAGAATACTATATCACACTTTTGAGCGAATTCAAAGCTTTATTTCACCGATTGCACAATGGCTCCCGCTGTGCATTAAGAGTCTGCAGGCCGCAAGCGGCCAACATCCTCTACACCTTTCAGGGGAGCTCCAAAAGGAAGGGAGCGGCAATTTTGCCGCCCCCTGAAAGGTTAGTCTTCTTTTTTCGGTTCTGCCTTTGGCTTCTTCGGATGCTTCCTCCTGTGCCGCTTCACCAGGGCGAGAAGTCCCCAGAGGATCAGGCCGAAGAGAAGAATATAGGGAATGTTCATAAGCACGAAGCTGATGAAGTCCAGAATCAGATTCCCAACGCCCTTGACGCTGCTTACGAACCCGTCCCGGATTTTTTCCAGACGGCTCTTCTCCACTACGGGCGTGTATTCCGTGACCTCGGACAGGCTCAGATTTACGGTGGCGTAGTCAATTTGATTGTCCAGCACCTTCAGCTGGGAGGCGTAGCGCTCCAGCTCGCCCCGTACCTCTGTCAGCCGGGATTCGATTTCCAGCAGATCGGACATGGTTTCCGCCTGTTCCATCAGTTCCAAAAGCCGGGTCTGCTCGGTTTTCAGGGCGGCGATCCGGCTTTCCGTGTCCACGTATTGCAGGGTCACATCCTCGGTGGAGCGAGAGGAGGAGACCACATTTCCTGTTTCCTCCACAGTGGCGATCAGCTCCGAAAGCTTGTCCGCAGGCACCCGGAGGGTCAGGTCGGCATTGCGGTAACGGCGGCCGGAATAGAGGCTGCCGTTATAAATGTACTGGTCTTCCACATAGCCCCCCAGGGCGGTGAGCCGGTCTGTGACGGTTTGCAGGGCAGGCTCCAATTCCTGGGCCTCGGCAGTAATGTCCATGCGGATAATGAATTTCCGGCCCTGGGGCAGATTGTCCAGGGAGTTTTCGGAGCCGTTGGTTCCCAGAGTGTCTTCTCCGTAGCCGGAATCATAGCTAGCGGCCCAGGTCTCAGCAACGGTATCGGATTTCATACTGCTGCTGCCGCAGCCGGTCAACAGCAGGAGCAGGGCCAGCAGCAGACAGATCCCTTTTTTCATAAGGCATTCCTCCTTTTTCATTTTCAATTTCAGCATACCATGGGAAAAGCCAAATTGCAAGAGAATCACCGGGAAATTAAGGAAAACTTCAATTTCCGGTTTTGGTAAAATTCACGGAATTGTGCTTGCATTACCCCCCGGTTTTCGGTATAATGGGGGAACAGAAGGAGAGGGAGGAACCGTTCGATGGCAAAACTATACTTTAAGTACGGGGCCATGGGCTCCAGCAAAACGGCCCAGGCACTGATCACCAAATACAATTATGAGGAAAACGATCTGCGGGTGTGGCTGTTAAAGCCCAGTGCGGATCTGCGGGACGGGGAGCACACCCTGTCCAGCCGCATCGGCCTCAGCGCAAAGGCGGATGTGCTGCCGCCGGACAGAGATGCCTATGCCTGGTTCCGGCAGGAGCATCTGGGAAAGTGCGATGTGATCATCGTGGACGAGTGCCAGTTTCTCACGGTGGACCAGATTGACCAGCTGCGCGCCATTGTGGATGACTACAATGTGCCCGTGATGTGCTTCGGCCTGCGCACGGACTTCCAGACCCACCTGTTCCCCGGCTCGCTGCGGCTTATGGAGGTGGCAGATACCATCCAGGAGATCAAAACCATCTGCGACTGCGGGGCCAAGGCAACGGTCAATGCCCGAATCGATGGTCAGGGCCACATTGTCACCCAGGGTGCCCAGGTCTTTCTGGGGGGCAATGACAGCTATATCGCCATGTGCCACAAGTGCTATATCCGGGGCATCAAAGAACACAAGATTATCCGTCTGCACGGACATCAGTAATTATAAAAGGAGTGTATTCCCATGGAAATTTCCGAAATTCTTTCCAAATGCGACCATACCCTGCTGACCCAGACCGCCACCTGGGCGGATATCAAGGAGATCTGCGACGACGGTATGAAGTACCATACCGCCTCCGTCTGCATCCCTGCCAGCTTTGTCAGGCAGGCCAAGGAGTATGTAGGCGAAAGATTGCCCATCTGCACCGTTATCGGCTTCCCCAATGGCTACGATACCACCGCCGCCAAGTGCTTCATGGCCTCCGATGCTGTGGACAACGGCGCGGATGAAGTGGACATGGTCATCAACATCGGTTGGGCCAAGGAGGGCAAGTGGGAAGACATTACCCGGGAAATTGCCGCCATTAAGAATGCCTGTAAGGGAAAAATCCTGAAAGTCATTATTGAAACCTGTCTTCTGACCGATGAAGAAAAAATCGCTCTGTGCAAATGCGTTTCCGACTCCGGGGCGGACTTTATCAAGACCTCTACCGGCTTCTCCAAGGCCGGTGCCACCTTCCACGATGTGGAGCTGTTTGCGGCGAATGTTGCCCCCCATGTAAAGATCAAGGCCGCGGGCGGCATTTCCAGCCTGGCCGACGCGGAAGAATTCATTCGCCTGGGCGCTTCCCGCCTGGGCACCTCCCGAATCGTCAAGCTGGCCAAGGCCATGGAGAAAAACGAAGCAGCCGCCAACGACGGCAGCTATTAAGGAAGGAGATACTGCAATGCTCACAACCCCTACCCCTCATATTTCCGCCAAACCCGGCGATTTTGGAAAGACTGTGCTGATGCCCGGCGACCCCCTGCGCAGCAAATTCATTGCGGAAAACTTTTTGGAAAATCCTGTGCTGGTGAACAATGTTCGGGGCGTCCAGGGCTATACCGGCACCTATAAGGGCGTCCGGGTGTCCGTCATGGCCTCCGGCATGGGTATGCCTGCCATTGGTATTTACTCTCATGAGCTGTTCAATGGCTACGGCGTGGAGAACATCATCCGGGTCGGCTCCGCCGGTGCCATCCAGGAGAATATCAAGCTGTATGATCTGGTGCTGGGCCAGGGTGCCTGCACCGATTCCAATTGGGCCAGCCAGTACCATCTGCCCGGTACCTTTGCCCCCATTGCCAGCTGGGAGCTGCTCAGCGAGGCGGTTAAAGCCTGCGAGGCCAACGGAGCCCGGTACCATGTGGGCAATATCAATTCTTCCGACACCTTCTATGGGGACCATGTGGGGGTGCCCGAGGGCCTGGACAGCGTTTACGGCCTGAAAAAGATGGGTGTCATGGCCCTGGAGATGGAGGCCGCTGCCCTGTACATGAACGCGGCCCGGTATGGCAAGCGGGCTTTGTGCATCTGCACCATTTCCGACCATATTCTGACCGGCGAAGAGACCACCTCCGAAGAGCGCCAGACCGCCTTCACCACCATGATGAAGGTAGCCCTGGATGTGGCTGCCGCCATGGAGAACAAGTGATATGAAGCGTGTATTTCTGATCGTTCTGGATTCCTGCGGCATTGGACAGATGCCGGACTGCGAGAAGTTTGGGGACATCGGGGTCAATACCCTCCGCTCCTGCTCCACCTCCCGGAAATTTTCCATTCCCAATCTTTTAAAGGCTGGGATTGGCAGCATTGACGGCGTGGACTATCTGCCCAAAGCCGAGCAGCCCCAGGGGGCCTATGCCCGCCTGACCGAGGCCTCCATGGGCAAGGACACCACCATCGGCCATTGGGAGATTGCGGGCGTGGTCTCTCCGGAGCCCCTGCCCACCTTCCCGGATGGATTCCCTCAGGAGGTGCTGGCGGAATTTGAGAAGCAGACCGGCCGGGGTGTACTGTGCAACAAGCCCTATTCCGGCACGGATGTGATTCGGGATTACGGCGAGGAGCAGCTGAAAACCGGCAAGTGGATCGTCTATACCTCTGCCGATTCCGTGTTCCAGGTGGCGGCCCACGAGGATTTGATTCCGCTGGAGGAGCTCTACGACGCCTGCCGGAAGGCCCGGAAGCTTCTGCGGGGCAAGTACGGTGTGGGCCGGGTCATTGCGCGGCCTTATGTGGGCACTGCCGAGGCGGGCTTCACCAGAACCGCCAACCGGCACGACTTCTCCTTGGAGCCCCCTGCGAGAACCCTGCTGGACGCCGTAAAGGATGCCGGGCAGGAGGTGCTGGCCGTGGGCAAGATTTTCGACATCTTTGCCGGACGGGGCACCACGGACCATGTTTACAACAAGAGCAATGCCGATGGAATGCAGCACACCGTGGACTATGCCAAGCGGGATTTCCGGGGACTGTGCTTTGTGAATCTGGTAGATTTTGATATGCAATTCGGCCACCGCCGGGATATTGACGGCTATGCCAATGCTCTGACGGAGTTTGACACCTGGCTGGGCGAATTCGAAAAGACGCTGCAGGAAAACGACCTGGTGCTCATCACCGCAGACCACGGCTGTGACCCTGCCTATATGGCAACCACGGACCACACCCGGGAGTATGTGCCCCTGATTGCCCTGGGCAGTCAGGTCCGCCCCGGTTCTCTGGGGACCCGGGCCTCCTTTACGGACATCGCCGCCACGGTGGCGGAGCTGCTGGATGTGCCCTTTGAGACGCCGGGAAAGAGCTTTGCCAAGGAGCTGTTGAAATAATGGATGCAAAGGCTTTGATTGCCGCTGCGGTGGAGGCCATGGGGCACGCCTACGCGCCCTACTCCGGCTATAAGGTTGGCGCGGCGCTGCTGTGCGCCGACGGCACGGTCTATGGCGGCTGCAATATTGAAAACGGCTCCTATGGGGCAACGAACTGCGCTGAGCGCACGGCCTTTTTCAAGGCGGTCTACGATGGCCACCGGGATTTTTCGGCCATTGCGGTCTGCGGCGGAAAGGATGGGATCATTTCCGATGTGTTCCCACCCTGCGGCATCTGCCGCCAGGTCATGCGGGAATTCTGCGAGGACGATTTCAAAATCTATCTTGTGGGGAAGGACGGTACCTATATGGAGCGGACCCTGGCCCAGCTCCTGCCGGACAGCTTCTGCTCCAAGACCCATATGCAAAAGTAGGTACAAACCGCACATTTCCCTGTTGATTTTTTTGGCAGAGTGTGCAATAATGGAACCCGTAGGGAAACCTACGCAAATTACTTAGGAGGAATGAAAACAATGAGAAAGATTCTTGCAATGCTTCTCGCTGCCGTAATGGTTCTGGGCCTGTGTGCCTGCGGCGGCAAAACAACGACTCCTGCCGAAACCACTGCCGCGGCTGCCGCAGCGCAGGGCGGCGCGGATGCCGTTCCTGATGAGATGACCTCTTCCGACGGCAAGTACGAGATTGCTTTCGTCACTGACGTGGGCCAGCTGAAGGACAAATCCTTCAACCAGGGCACCTTCGACGGTGTAAAGCTGTACGCTGCCAATGCCGGTAAGTCCTACAAGTACTACCAGCCCGCCGGCGGCGATCAGGCTACCGACGAGGACCGTTACGATGCCATGAAGCTGGCTGTCGAGAACGGCGCCAAGGTCGTTGTCTGCGCAGGCTTTATGCAGGGCACTGCTCTGCAGAAGGCTGCTGAGGAGTTCACCGACACCCGCTTTGTCTTCATCGACGGCTGGGCACTGGGCCTGAATAATGTTGCCGGTATTGCCTTCCAGGAAGAGCAGTGTGGCTATCTGGCTGGTTATGCCGCTGTTATGGACGGCTACACCAAGTTGGGCTTCACCGGCGGCGGCGGCGGTGCCAATGCCGCCTGCAACCGTTACGGCTGGGGCTTCGTGCAGGGCGTTGACGCCGCTGCCGCTGCCAAGGGCGTGAAGTGCGAGATCAACTACTCCTGGCTGTATGGTGCTTCTTTCCAGGCTACCAATGAGCTGCAGACCATGGCTGCCGGCTGGTATCAGAACGGCACCGAAGTCGTCTTCGCCTGCGGTGGTTCCATGTTCCAGTCTGTCGCTGCCGCTGCCTCTGCTGAGGATGCCAAGGTCATCGGCGTTGACGTTGACCAGTCCTTCGAGTCTGACACCGTCATCACCTCCGCTATGAAGGGCATCGGCCAGGCTGCTGAGACTGCTCTGAAGGCTGCAGAGTCTGACGACACCTGGAACGCTTTCATTGGCGATGGTGCAACCACCATTACCCTGGGCGCGAAGGACAACGCTGTGGGCCTGCCCACCGCTACCTGGTCTCTGAACGGCTGGACCGTGGAAGAGTACGAGCAGATGCTCGCCGACATCGTGGCCGGTAAGGTCGTAATCGACGGCTCCGACGTTCCTGAACCCGCCAGCACCGACAATGTGACTGTCAATATCGTCAAGTAATTTGCATAACCCCGTGCCCCTGCGGTAACAACCGCAGGGGCATTCTTTATAGTGCTTATGCCGAAAAAATGCGGGACGGGAAAGAATGGATATTGCATTTTGACCGCGCCGATGTTACAATAACTTCATACGAAAATACCGGGCCTGGGTGCGTCTATAGGATGTATCGGGGCTTTCGGCTTTCTTTCGGTGAAAACGCAGGGAGGAGGGCAAGTAGATTATGGATTCGGAATACGTAATTGAAATGCTCAATATCAGAAAAGAATTTCCCGGCATAGTGGCGAACGACGACATCACCCTTCAGCTGAAGCGGGGCGAGATCCATGCGCTGCTGGGCGAAAACGGTGCGGGAAAATCCACCTTGATGAGCGTCCTGTTCGGCCTTTACCAGCCGGAAAAGGGTGTCATTAAAAAGAATGGTGAGGTGGTCCAGATCCGGGACCCCAACGATGCCACGGCACTGCATATCGGCATGGTGCACCAGCACTTCAAGCTGGTGGATGTGTTCACCGTGCTGGATAATATTATTCTTGGCGCGGAGGATACCAAGTGCGGTTTTCTGCAGCGGAAAAACGCCCGGAAAAAGGTCCAGGAGCTGTCCGATAAATACGGCCTGGCCGTAGACCTGGACGCAAAGATCGAGGATATCTCCGTGGGCATGCAGCAGCGTACCGAAATTCTTAAGATGCTCTACCGGGATAATGAGATCCTGATTTTTGACGAGCCCACCGCAGTCCTGACTCCCCAGGAGATCGACGAGCTCATGGAGATCATGCGGGGCTTTGCCAGAGAGGGCAAGTCCATCCTGTTTATCACCCACAAGCTCAATGAGATCATGGCAGTCTCCGACCGGGTCACGGTTCTGCGGAAGGGCAAGCTGGTTGGAACGGTAAACACCAAGGATACCACCAAGGAAGCACTCTCTGCCATGATGGTGGGCCGTCCCGTGCAGTTGGAAGTCCATAAGGGCCCTGCCCACCCGGGCAAGGTGGTGCTGGATGTGCAGCACATGACCGTTCCCTCCAAGCTTCACAAGAACAACGCGGTCAAGGATGTTTCCTTCCAGGTAAGAGAGGGGGAGATCGTCTGCATCGCCGGTATCGACGGCAACGGCCAGACGGAGCTGATTTACGGCCTGTCCGGTCTGGAAAAGATGACCTCCGGCACCATTACCCTGGACGGCAAGGACCTGACCAAGATGAGCATCCACAAGCGGAATCTCAGCGGCATCAGCCATATCCCTGAGGATCGGCACAAGCACGGCCTGGTGCTGGATGATACCCTGGAAAACAACCTGGTGCTCCAGAGCTACACGGATCCCCGTTTCCAGCATATGGGCTTTATCAAATCCGGCGAGGTCCGGGACTATGCTCTGAAAATCATCGATGAATACGATGTCCGCTCCGGCCAGGGCCCCGTGACCATCACCCGGAGTATGTCCGGCGGCAACCAGCAGAAGGCCATTATCGGCCGGGAAATCGACCGGGGTACGCCCCTGCTGCTGGCGGTTCAGCCCACCCGCGGCCTGGACGTGGGTGCCATTGAGAATGTCCATGCCCAGCTGGTTGCCCAGCGGGATGCGGGCAAGGCAGTGCTGCTGGTTTCTCTGGAGCTGGATGAGGTCATGAACCTGTCCGACCGCATTCTTGTCATGTACGAGGGTGAGATCGTGGGCGAGCTGGATCCCAAGAAGACCACCGTTCAGGAGCTGGGCCTGTATATGTCCGGCGCGAAACGCAGCGGAAAAGGAGAGGCCTGAATATGAAAGACAAATTGCAGGAGCTTTATAACAAAAGCGGTACCCGCAAGGTGCTTGCTTCCCTGATCTCCATCCTGATCGGCCTGGTGGTGGGTGCCATTGTGGTCATTGCCGTTGGCCTGTCCAAGGATACCATTACCAATCAGGGCATGTGGGACGGCGTGAAGCTGATTTTCGCGGGCATCCTGTCCACCGGACGGAACGCGGCGGGCAACCTGACCTGGGGCTACAATGCCCAGGCTCTGGGCAATATGCTATTCCGGGCAACGCCGCTGATCATGACCGGCCTTTCCGTGGCCGTGGCCTATAAGACGGGCCTGTTTAATATTGGTGCACCCGGTCAGTACCTGATGGGCACTATGGCATCTCTGATGATCGCCCTGTCCATCCCCACCACCTCCGTGCCTGCCTGGCTCGTCTGGCTGCTGGCCTTTTTGGGCGGCTGCGCTGCCGGTGCGCTGTGGGGTGCCATTCCCGGTGCGCTGAAAGCGCTGCTGGGCATCAACGAGGTTCTGGCCTGCATCATGACCAACTGGCTGGCTGCCAATCTTGTCACCTGGGCCTTCGATGCCAGCAACTTCAAAAACATGGTGGAGAACACCAAGTCCGGCTATATTTACAAGACCTCCTACAACGGTGTTGCCACAGCCAAAATGGGGCTGGACAAGCTGTTCCCGGGCTCTCAGGTTAATGGCGGCATTCTGGTTGCCATTCTGATTGCCGTCCTTGTGTATATCCTCATCAACAAGACTACCCTGGGCTATGAGCTGAAGGCCTGCGGTGCCAACCGGCACGCGGCCCGGTACGCCGGTATCAACGACAAGCGGGACATCGTCCTGTCTATGGCCATCGCCGGAGCACTGTCCGGCGGCGGTGCAGCGCTGTACTGGCTGGCCGGCAACACGGAGTTCTATTGGTCCACCTACCAGACCCTGCCCAGCGCCGGCTTCAACGGCATCCCCGTGGCACTGCTGGCGGTGAACAACCCCGTCGGCGTGATCTTCACCGGCATTTTTATGGCCATGCTGGATATCGTGGGTGTGCAGCTCACCGGCTATACCGCCTACAATGAGTACATCACCGATGTGATCATCGCCGTGATCGTCTACTTAAGTGCTTTCTCCCTGGTGATTCAGATGATGCTTCCCAAGTGGAAGAAGAAGGGAATGCCCAACGCCAATGCCGAGCCTGCGGCCACCACGGCCCCCAAGCCGGAAACAGAGAAAGGGGACAAGGAAGCATGACTTTTCTGATTCAGCAAACGCTGCTGTACGCGGTGCCTCTGATGATCGTGGCACTGGCCGGTGTCTTTGCCGAGCGCAGCGGTATTATCAATCTGGCCTTGGAAGGCATTATGATCTTCGGCGCCTTTATCGGCGTTCTGTTTGTTCGGAATATGCAGAGCATGCAGGCCATTGCCAATGCCTACGCCAATAAACAGTGGTTGACTCTCCAGGGGCTGGAGCTGCTGGCAATGCTGGTGGCGGCGGCCCTGGGCGCACTGTTCTCCCTGCTGCTGAGCTTCGCCTCCATCAACCTGAAGGCAGACCAGACCATCGGCGGCACGGCCCTGAACCTGATGGCCCCTGCTCTGGTGCTGTTCCTGATTCGAATTCTGGCCAACCAGAATACCCTGCAGATGGCCACCGGTGATGCGGCCTCCTGGTTTATGCTGAAAAAATCCACCTTCGGCATTCCCAAGAATCAGGACATCGGTTTCCTGGGGGAGACCTTCCTGAACAAGGTGTATCTGGCAACCTATGTCTGCATCCTGCTGTTTATTATCCTGTCTGTGATCCTCTACAAGACCCGCTTCGGCCTCCGGCTGCGGGCCTGCGGTGAGAATCCCCAGGCGGCGGACAGCTTGGGCATCAACGTCTATAAGATGCGCTATGCCGGTACTACCATTTCCGGCGCTCTGGCAGGCATGGGCGGCTTCGTGTATGCCCTGACCACCACCAACTGCACCGCCAACGGCGATGTGGCGGGCTTCGGCTTCCTGGCTCTGGCTGTTATGATCTTCGGCAACTGGACGCCTCTGAATATCGCCGGGGCGTCTCTGCTCTTTGGCCTCTTCAAATGTATCGCAGCGGCCTACAGCAGCCTGGACCTGAACGGCGACGGCGTGTATCTGCTGGCGCAGCTGGGCATTTCCTCCCATCTGTACCGGATGCTGCCCTATCTTGTCACATTGGTCGTTCTGGCCTTCACCTCCAAGAAGTCCCGGGCCCCCAAGGCCGAGGGCATCCCCTACGACAAGGGAACCAGATAATATGTACAGCCCCCGCCGTTTTTTCGGTGGGGGCTTACTTTTGCGAATGCGGTTGTTTTCTTCGTGCTTTTCTGATATACTTCGCTTCAGGTAGGATAAATTGAAATTTGTGGGGGTACCGTATGAATACGATTTGGTCGCAGTATATTCAAAATATTGGAACGCTCTATCTTTCACGTTCTCTGAGATTTGCGGACCACTTCCAAGAAAGATATATGGAAGCTTTTGAAATTGATGAAAAAAGCAGTATGCTTGAAATCGGGTGCGGTCCGGGCGCTTTGGCGCAGTCCCTCCGGCGATGGTATCCCCATGCTCGAATATGCGGCGTTGATCGGGACAGCAGTTTTATTTCGTTTGCCCGGGAAAAAGCGCCTGATGTTGATTTTTTGGAGGGCGATGCCACGGCACTGGCCTTTGAGGACCGCTCCTTCGATGTCACCATTTCCAATACAGTCGCGGAGCATATCGAACCTTCTGTATTTTATGGTGAACAGTATAGAGTCCTGAAGGAAAACGGCGTATGCCTCGTTTTGTCCGCACGAAGAGGAATCAATATTCCTGCATCCTGTATCTCTGAAGAAACGGAATTTGAACAGGATATTTGGCGGCGGGCAGATGCGTATTTCAAGGAAATACACGCAAAATACAGGGTGGGTAAGTATCCCCAGAGCGAGGCGGAATTGCCGCTCTGTATGGAAAGGTATGGATTCCGGAATGTTTCAACAGAATATATTGCTGTAAACTTGACGCCGGATGATCCTTGCTACCCGGCGGAAATGGCCCACGCCATGATAAATGCCAACCGGCAAAATGACCTTGATTACGCGCAGAGTCTGCTGCAAATCGCAGGCCAGGCTGTGACAGCTTCGGAGGTTGAGGAACTGAAACGGTTGGTAAACGCCAAGTATGATAAGAGAATCCTGCTCTATGACCAGGGCGTCAAGCAATGGGACACAAACGTGTCTATAACAATGGTTGTAAGAGGCGTTAAGTAATCAACAGCCCACAGTCTGTTGGGGTGTGAGAAAAATACTTGTGCGTTTTAGAAAACAGTACATATTGAATGCGGACACCGCCAGAATTTTGACGGTGTCCGCATTTTTGACGCTTTTAACGAATTGCCTCGGTAATGGTTCCACCGCCCAGGACCATGTCGCCTTGATAGAGCACCACGGCCTGACCGGGAGTCACGGCCCGCAGGGGCTGGGCGAACTCCACCCGGGCGAAGCCATCTGCCTCCGGGAACACCCGGCCCGGCTGCTCAAACTGGCTGTGGCGGATCTTGACGGTGACATCCATAGGTTCCGTCAGTTCCGGGAAGGGAAACCAATTCCAGTCGTTTGCCTGCAAGGCAGAGGAAAGCAGGGAACTGTTGGGGCCAACGGTGACGGTATTGGCCTGCATATCCTTTCCGCAGACGTAGACCGGCGCGCCCATGGCAAGCCCTAGGCCCTTGCGCTGACCGATGGTGTAGCGCACAGCCCCATGGTGCTTGCCTACCACCTTGCCGCTCTCGTCCAGAAAATCCCCCTGAGGATAGGTCTTTCCGGTGTAGCGCTCCAGAAAGGCGGTGTAGTCCCCGTCAGGAACGAAGCAGATGTCCTGGCTGTCGTGCTTCCGGGCGGTGACAAAGCCGTGTTCTTCCGCAATGGCGCGGACCTGGGGCTTGGTCAGTTCCCCCAGGGGGAAGAGGGTGTGCTCCAGCATATCCTGGGTCAGGCAGTAGAGAAAATAGGTCTGATCCTTGGCCTTATCTGCGGCCTTGTATAATAGGCAGCGGCCTGTCTCCGGGTCCCGGCGGATCCGGGCATAGTGGCCGGTGACGACATATTGGCATCCCAGTTCCTGGGCCCGGTGCAGCAGGGTACCGAATTTCAGGTAGCGGTTGCAGTCAATGCAGGGGCTGGGCGTGTCGCCCCGCTCGTAGCAGCGGACGAATTTGTCCATGACCGTTTCCCGGAAGGCATCCTGAAAATTAAAGGTATAGTGGGGCATTCCCATACGGCGGGCCACGCTTTTTGCGTCCTCCACATCGTCCAGGGAGCAGCAGGTGCTCTGCTGATCTTCCCCCAAAACATCGTTGCTGAACAGTCGCATGGTGGCGCCGATGCACGCATAGCCCGCCTGCTGGGTCAAAAAGGCTGCTACAGAACTGTCTACACCGCCGCTCATGCCGATAAGCGCTTTTTCCATGATCAAATCTCCTAAGGACTTTTTTCGGAGTATAGCAAGGGGAGGGGAAAAAGTCAAGGCATGCTCATTACAGAAAATAATTTTTATAATTACAATTTTGTCATTATTTTGGAGAAAAATGGGAGTGAGCAGGAAAAAATAGCCTGAAAAATGTGGGAAAAGAAAAACGAAGAAACAAAAGAGTAACAAAAGTGTAATTATTTTGAAAATAGGGGTTGCAATTTGTAATCATCTCTGTTATAATACCAGTAAATTTAAAGACCATGAGGGGAAGTGTCCCATGAAGAATCGATTCCTCTGCGGTTTGATGGCGGTTTGTTTGCTTGTGGCGATGCTTCCGGCCACAGTGATCACCGCCTCCGCAGATACGCGGACGGTCAGCGAAAACCTGATTGCCGTCCTGAAACAGCTGGAGGGCTTCAGCGCCAAGGCCTATGTCAGCGGCGGCCAATGGAGCATCGGCTACGGCACAGCCGGCAGCCCCGGACAGACCATTACGGAAGCAGAAGCAGACAAGGCCCTGCGAGACCACCTGAAGGCGGTGGAGGACAAGCTCAATGCCTTCGATGCAGGGTGGAATCTGAAGCTTACTCAGCAGCAGTTCGATGCGCTGGCAAGCCTTTCCTACAATGTAGGCACCGGATGGATGAATACCTCCGGACGTCTGCGGGATGCCATTACGGGCAAGGCCTCAGAGGCTAAGTTCCTCTTTGGCATGAGCCTCTGGGCCAACAACGGCACGTCCCCGGATCCGGGGCTGCTGCAGCGGCGCATGGCAGAGGCAGATATCTACTTAAACGGCGTATACGGTAAGAAAAGCGGAACCTATACATACACCATCTTCGATGCCAACGGCGGAACGGCCGGCAGCGGGGGAGAGGATAAGATGCAGGGCTACCGCCGGGACGGCTCCACCCAGATTCTGGTTGCGGATCCCACCCTCAGCGGCTATAGCTTCGCGGGCTGGTTCACCCAGCGCAGCGGCGGCACTAGGGTCACGACTCTGGACAGCTCCACCGCAGGCGTGACGCTGTATGCACAGTATTCTTCCAACGGCTCTGCCGGCTGGACCGGTGGAACGGAGCTGGAGGGCAGCGACGGCACCACCAAGGTCATCGCCGAAGGTACCGTGAAGTGCACCTCCTATGTAAACGTTCGAAAGGGTCCGGGTACCGGCTACACCATCCTGGCAAGAGCCACAGCCGGGAGCAAAGCGGAGATCTACCAGACCAAATGGGTCGGTTCCTCTCAGTGGGGCCGGATGGCCAATGGCTGGATCTGTATGGACTATGTGTCCCTGAGCTCCGGTTCCCAGAGCGGGACAGACAGCAGCGGGGCTGCGCAGACCTCCGGAACCGTCACGGGCAGCAATGTGAATGTCCGCAGCGGTGCCGGTACGGGCTATGGGATCGTGGGCCGGAAGAACTCCGGAGATACGGTTACCGTTTATGAGCGAAAAACTGCCGGAGGCCTGAACTGGGGCCGCATCGGCAACAACCAATGGATCTGCCTGGCCTATGTGCGGCTGGATGGCTCCGGGGAAGCGGTGACGCCGCAGCCCGGCAGCGAGTCCAATGCCTCTACAAACGGAGACGGCAGCACAACGGTGCAGGATACGGGTTCGGTGATCAGTACAACGGGGCTGAACGTCCGATCCGGTCCCGGCACGGGCTACGCAAGGATCAAGACCTTGGCCCCCGGAACGGCGGTGTCCGTTTACGAGTACAAGGATGTGAGCGGTGTCCGTTGGGGCCGCATCGGCACCAGCCAATGGGTCTGCATGACCTATGTTCAGCTCTCCCGCCAGTCTGATACGGAGACTTCTTCCGGAACAGGCACAGTTATCAGCAGCACCGTTTTGAACATCCGTTCCGGTCCCGGAACGAGTTATTCCAGAGTCGGTCAGCTTCAGCCCGGTGCAAGGGTGGAGATCACCGAGCAGACAAGAGTCGGCGGTGTCCTCTGGGGACACACAAGCCAGGGCTGGGTCTGTATGCAGTATGTGAAAATGGAAAGCAATTAAATAGCAATGGATAATGGATAATGGAAAAATGGAAACAATGGATTGGAGGAAACAAATCATGAAGAAGACATTCACCCGCGCTTTGTCGGGCCTGCTGGCTGCCGCGCTGATCGTGGCCATGCCGGTGGTTGCTGCGGCTTCGGTCTCGGAAGTCAATTCCGTGTGCAACCACACCGCAGCTGCGACCAATGCTACGGTCAAGGCTGTGAAGACTGTGGCACCCACCTGCACCACTCCGGGCTATACGGAGTACAGCTGCAACGAGTGCGGCCAGGTTTTCTATGGCAGCTACAAGGGGATGCTGGGTCACAACTACCAGGAGGAGATCCTCAGCAACGGTGACATTAAGTACACCTGCACCACCTGCAAGAAAAGCTTTACCCTTTCCGCCAGCGCGGGCAAGCATGACCACAATGCCACCAGTGCAAACCTGGTAGCAGAGGTCCACACCGCTACCTGCAAGAGCTATGGCTATACCGTGTATACCTGCAATATCCCCGGCTGTGGCTATGAGCAGTATGGCGATTACAGCCAGCCTCTGGCCCACACCTATGGCGAGTGGGAGATCGTAAAGGATGCTACGGAGACCACCTGCGGCACCGCCAAGCATTACTGCCAGGTTTGCGGCGAGGCGGAGACCGTGCATACCGCAAAGCTGACGCCCTATTCCAAGCAGGGCCGCATCACTAAGGATTTGACGCCTGTCTACGACAGCGAGAGCGGCAATACTGTGGTCATGTACCTGGCCAAGGGTGTGACCTTTGAGTTTGCCAATGTGAAGTACGGCAGCCGCTACAAGGTGTCTGCGTTCAAGGATGTATATGGCAAGACCTCTGCCAGCGGCGACTACTATGTTGCAATTGACAGCGTGGAAGTGGATCCCGGCACTGTGCCTGTCTACACCGCCTATACCGGCCTGCAGAAGATCGTGACCGTCACCACAGACGGCCGCCTGAACGTCCGCTCCGGCTACTCCGATTCCAGCGCCGTGGTGGGCTCCGTAGCCAAGGGCGAGACCCTGTATATCTACGAGGTCCAGGGCAACTGGGGCCGCATCAGCGCCACGGAGAACAAGTGGGTGCAGACCGTTGCCGGTGAAGTGAGCGCCATTCCTGTCTTCGGCTGCGGTGATCAGCAGAGCCTGAGCACCCCTGATGCTCCCGCCAAGGAGCTGGCAGACGTCGGCACCGTAACGGCTCAGGTCAGCACCATCGTCCGCGACAGCGGCAATAAGTCCGTGGGCAGTCTGCCCAAGGGCACAAAGATCAATTTCTACTATACCAAGGGCACTGGCGGCAAGAAGGTCAGCCCCTTCACTGAGGAGAACGGCAGAATCGTCAAGGGCTACATCGACGCAGAAGAGGCAACCCGCCTGGGCCTGTCCGGCGCCGGTACCATCGATATGTCTTATGTCTCCCTGGCCTCCGGCAAGAAGACCGGTGCCGTGGATGTCCCTGCAGCCAACAATGGCGTTATCGCCACCGGTACGGTCACCAGCTCCATGAATCTGCGTGTCCGCAGCGAACCCAAGATCAGCGTCCTGAATCAGATCGGTTCTCTGCCCACCGGCACGAAGCTGGAGTTCTATGAAATCGGCGACCACAACGGCGCAAGCTGGGGCCGCATCAAGTTCAACGGGAAGACCGGCTGGGTCTGCATGACCTATGTACATATCCAGAGCAGCAGCTCCAATGAGACCGCCACCGGCGCAAAGGAGAACGGCGTTGTTGCCAATTGCTCCGTGGCCGTAAACGTCCGGGATACCGCAAAGATCACCGGCCGCCTTGTTACAACCATTAAGGTCGGTACCCGCGTTGCCATTACCAAGCTGCAGGACGGCTGGGGCCTGGTAGACGGCAAGGGCTGGGTCTACATGCAGTACGTCAAGCTGGATGCCGGTGCTGAGGAAGCCATCAAGAATGGCAGCAATGCCGGCGGCAACAGCAAGGGCGATGCCCCCGTTACCACTTATACCAATGTTTCCGTCGTGGGCAAGGTCCAGGGCGGCAAGGAAGCCACCATGTACGCCGCCGCACTGGAAAAGGCGGGTACGGAGATCCTGACCCTGGTGGAGAAGAGCGAGTTCACCGTCAGCGACCGTACCGTCATCAACAATACCGTCTGGTATAAGGCTACCGTCGGCAGCTATACCGGCTGGGTCAAGGGCGATACCGTCGATCTGCCTGCCATCACCGGCACGGTTAAGGTCAATAGCCTGAATGTCTACAAGTCCGCTTCTTTGGACAGCGAGGTCAAGGACACGCTGGTCCTGAATACAAAAGTCACCATCGCAGAAAACGGTCAGGTAACTGACGGTGTCTATGTCTGGGGCAGACTCCAGAGCGGTGGGGGCTATGTGCAGATGAATAACCTGACGCTGAACGTGCAGATCAGCGGCGGCAGCCAGGGCATCTCCGTAGGCGTGACCCCCATCACCGGCAAGACCAACACCACCACCGAGATCAAGAAGACCCCCAGCGCAACAGCTGAAACGCTGCTGAAGCTGGCTTCCAAGCAGTCCGTCACCATTGATACCTGGTATTACACCACCACCGGCACCTGGGCAAAGATCACCGTCGGCGAAGAGACCGGCTGGATCAAGCTGGAAGACGTGGATCAGGATGCGGTTTCCGCAACCGTGACCTCCGATCTGCTGGAGCTGTACACCGAGGCCGGAAACCTCTCCACGAAGACCGCTCTGGTCAAGCGCCAGAAGGACACCGTCAGTGTTCTGGAGCGCAAGCTGGTCGGTTCCGCCGTCTGGGGCCGCATCACGGTGAAGGACAGCAACGGCGAGAATGACTACTGGGTCAACCTGGCCGGTACCAGCCTGGCTACCTATTCTCTGAATCCCGGTACCGGTACCAATACCGGCAATACCGGCAACACCGGCAACACTGGCAACACCGGTAATACGGGCAACACCGGCAACACCGGTAATACCGGAACCACTACGACCACTGCTACCGGCACCGTTGTCAATGCGGACGAGGTCAATGTCCGCAGCGGCGCAGGCGTTGCCAATGCCAAGGTCACGACCCTGAAGCGGGGCACCCCGGTCACTGTTCACGAGCAGAAGACTGTGGACAATGCCCTGTGGGGCCGTATCGACCAGGGCTGGATCGCCATGCAGTATGTGGATCTGAGCTCCAAGGCCAATAACGGGACCACCACTACCGTTCCCAGCGGCACCATCTCCGGAAACACCATTCTGACCACCGTTCCCTCCGGAGCCATCGGCGTTGGCTTTGTCAACACCGCCAATCTGGCCGTTCGCAGCGGTGCGGGCCAGGGTAATGCCAAGACCGGTACCCTGAAACTGTACACCAATGTGGTGATTTATGAGCACGTCCTGAAGGACGGCATGATCTGGGGCCGCTGTGATCAGGGCTGGATCTGCACCAGCTACGTCACCTACACCGCTACCAGCGTCACCGGTTCCGGCACGGCCGGCACCATCGCCCGCTGCTTCTACACTGCAAATGTCCGTTCCGCTCCTGGCGTGGGCAATGCACTGGTAGGCAAGGTCATGGTCAACTCCCGGGTGGAGATCCTGGAGAAGAAGGACTACAGCGGCGAGACCTGGGGCCGCACCAGCTTGGGCTGGGTCTCCATGCAGTATGTCCTGGTGGACGGCACTATCCCCACTCCCTAACATTCCAATCCATTCCATTCCATTTGCCGACGCACCTTCGGGTGCGTCGGCACCATTTTTTGTGCAGTGTTGCCTAAAACAAAGTTTTTTTGAAATTTGCTATAGCAATACGGGGAAAACTGTGCTAGAATGTAGCGCGGAATTCTATGGAAGACCGGAAAAGGGGCAGCGGGTGAATATCCTGCCGCCGGAGCTTTCTCCGGGACTTCCTTTAAAGGCGCGCAGAGCGCATACGGGAGCTGAGCATATGGAACATTCCGGACTGTTTTTCGGTGCGGCATATTATATAGACGGTGTTTCACCGGAGCAGATCCGGGAGGATCTTGCGGCCATGCAGGGGGCGGGGATGAACTTTGTCCGCCTGCAGGGCTGCTGCTGGCAGAGCTGGGAGCCGGAGCAGGGCCGCTATTCCCTGGAGGAGCTGGGCAGGGCTCTGGCACTGTGCACAGAGGCGGGACTTCGGCCTCAGATCGCCGTGCCGTCTCTGCCTGCACCGGCCTGGCTGGAAAACTGCTCTGAGGCGGAGCTTTTGGCGGAAGGCCAGGGGCTTTTGGAGCAGTTGTATTCCCTGGCAGGGGAGGGGGACTATCAGGTGGATAGCCGCCCCGAGGGTAGCAGAGCCTTGGCGGACTTCCAGGCCCGTTTTCTGCGGAGCAGGGGATGCAGCGTCACAGCGGTGACGCCGCTTTCCAGTGCGGACGATCCCTTCGCACCCGTTCCGGGAGACCACATGGGCTGCGGCATCTTTCACCCCGCAGGCCTGAAGAATACGGGGTCCTTTCTGAATTTTCAGGCGGACGTTGCACGCAGCGCCCGGCAGGGGTGTTTTATGGTTTCGGAGACCCAGTGCCAGGGGGCCTTGGGGCAGCTGCCGTTCCCCGGCCAGCTGCGGCTGGCGGCCTTTCACCATATTGCCTGCGGGGCCCAGGGCCTGTGCTACTGGCCCTGGCATTCCGATTGCTGCCCCGGTGCAAATTGGCAGGGCGTGATCGGCTACGATGGCATCCCCGGCAGAGCCTACCGGGAGATCAGCCAGATTGGCAAGGAGTTTTCCCGTCTTGGAAACCATGCTGCGCTGCTGCGCAAGCGCAGCCGTGTGGCGGTTATGGTCAGTCCCCGCAGCGCCCGGCTTATGCCAAAGCTGGGGGAAAAGAGCTATGACGACTATCTGCAGTGGGTCTGCGACAGCTTTTACCGGCTGAACATTGAGGTGGACCTTGTGCCGGATAGCAAGCGGGACTTTTCCGGCTATTCGCTGCTGGTGACGCCCTGCCTGTACAGCGCATCGGAGGAGCTGATCGCAGCTCTGCGGGATTATGTTGCCCAGGGCGGCTGCCTGCTGTCCACCTTCCACAGCTTCTTTGCGGATGAAGAGGGGCGGGTGCGCAGAGCCCGGCGGCCCTATGGTATGACGGATGTATTCGGAATGTCCTATTCCGAGTTCACGGTACCGGAGGAGGTCTGTCTGCCGGAGTATGTTTCCGAGGTTTCGGAGTTTATGGAGCTGCTGGAGCTTGACGATGCCATGGGACTGGCGATTTACGACAGCCCTGCCTGGCGGGGGGTTCCCGCAGCCTGCTGCAGCCGCTTCGGCAGGGGTCAGGCTGCCTATTTCGGCTGCTACAGCGAGGAGGGCTTTGAGCCCATTCTGCTGCGGCTGCTGGCTATGTGGCACATTCCCGTCCCGGAATCCGCTTGGCCGGTGATCCAGAAGCGAGGCACCAACCGGGAGGGGAAGAGCGTCACCTATTTGCTGCACTACAGCCCCGCTTCCCGGGTCGTTCCCAGTCCGGCCACGGGCACGGAGCTGTTTTCCGGAAAGCACTTTGACGAGGGAGAGCCCTTGGAGCTCAAGGGCTGGGACGTTAAAATTTTGGAGGGAGACCTATGAGCAGAGCAGATGAACTCTACAAGGCCACGTGCCGGGACATCCTGGAAAACGGCTTTTCCGATGAAAATCTGGAGGTCCGTCCCCATTGGTCGGACGGTACTCCGGCCCATACCGTCAAAAAATTTGGCGTGGTCAACCGCTACAATCTGGCGGAGGAATTTCCCATCATGACCCTGCGGCGGACCTACTGGAAGAGCGCCGTGGATGAGCTGCTGTGGATCTGGCAGAAGAAATCCAACCGCATTGCGGACCTGGGCAGCCATGTATGGGACGAATGGGCCGGCGAGGACGGTACCATCGGCAAGGCCTATGGCTACCAGCTGGGTATCAAGCATCAATACAAAGAGGGAATGTTTGACCAGGTGGACCGGGTGCTCTATGATTTGAAGCACAATCCCGCCTCCCGGCGCATCCTGACCAATATCTACAATTTTGAGGACCTCCATGAAATGAACCTGTACCCCTGCGCTTATTCCATGACCTTCAATGTGACAGGGGATACGCTGAACGCCATTTTGAACCAGCGCAGCCAGGATATGCTGACGGCCAACAACTGGAACGTGGTCCAGTACGCGGTGCTGACCCACATGATGGCCCAGGTTTCCGGGCTGAAGGTGGGGGAGCTGGTTCATGTGATCGCCGACTGCCACATCTATGACCGGCACATTCCTGCCGTGAAAGCCATGCTGGAATTGGATGGCTATGAAGCCCCAAAGTTCTCCATGGACGAAAGCATTACGGATTTCTATGCCTTTACCAAGGACTCCTTCCGCCTGGAAAACTACCGGTACCATCCCTTTGATTTTGAGATCCCTATGGCGATCTGAGGTAGGAGAATGGAACTGATCGTAGCGGTTTATGCGGACTGGGGCATTGGCTGCAGCGGAACACAGCCCATTGCCCTCAGCGCCGACCGGAAATTCTTCCGGGAGATCACAAAAGGCTGTATGGTCATTGCAGGCCGCCGGACTGTGGAGGATTTCCCCGGAAGAAAGCCTTTGCCCGGCAGAGAGAACGTACTTCTGACGAGGCGTGGTGGGCTTTATCCGGGCTTTACCCTGTGTGACAGCGTGGAGCAGGTGCTGGAAAAGGCAAAAAATGCCCCCCGAGCCATGGTCATCGGCGGGGGGAGCGTCTATCGGCAGCTTTTGCCCTATTGCGAGAAAGCCTACGTCACAAAATTGAACACGGTCGTGAAATGCGACACCTGGTTTCCGGACCTGGACAGTGACCCGGACTGGAAGCTGACCGAGCTTCTGGGCAGCGGGGAAGAAAACGGAATCGCCTATGAATTCTGCCTGTATGAAAGGGCCTGATTCAGCGACGTCGTGTTTTCGCATATAAAAAGCGCAGCGCCTTGCCTTTTGTGGCAGGGCGCTGCTTTTACATTGCCGCCGCAGTGCGGCGGGAGAGCATCTGGGCAACGCAGCAGCTGACAGAGAAGGCGTAAGCTGCATCCCGGAAGATGTCGGGGGTGGTGCGCAGGTATTCCCAGTGATTCTTTTGAATGGTGTCCATGACGGAGTGGTAGGGCTTGCGGGGGGCGGTATTGTGGGATTTTAAAAATTCCAGGAAATAGTCCTGCAGGGCGGCCTCATAGACCTTGTGCTCCCGCAGATCTATGGGGAAGCTGGAATTGTGGGCGTATGTAAAAGCGTCCGTGGTATAGTGAATCAGCTTTCCGGCGGTATAGTAATCCAGGGCGTTCCAGCGAGGCTTATTCTCCAGGCGCTTGGCAATCCTGGCCATGTAGCGTTTGGCGTTCTCAAAATTATGCCCCCGCAGCCATTGGGCGCGGATGGAACCCTTGAAATAGGTGGCGAAGTTTCTGTCCGGTTCAATGCAGCCCAGCAGAAAGGCCCGGCGGTACACTGCCGGGATATGGGGAAAATAGGTGGCGGCAAGAAAGCTGCCCAGCTGACAATGACTTTTTCCGCGCATATGCAGTCTCCTTAGATTCTTTATTGCCGTGACATTATAGCACAAATTTGCAGAGATGTGTGAACAAAGACATTAAGATATTCTTACCTTTTTTTGGTACTCCTGTGCTGTTTCGCGTTCATTCGACCCAAATGCGCAGCTATAATGAGGGCACAGCCAAAAAAAGAAGGGAGAAATACCGATATGAAAGAGTTTCTGTATGAATTTGTCACCCTCCTGCTGGCAACGGCCCAGGCTGCGGGGCTGGTGTGGATCAGTACGGTGTTTGTACGGTAAGCGGAAAAATTATGGTTGTAAAAATTCCCGGAACGTAGTATAATAGGAAAAGTCAGTAATTTTTTCTCGTTCGGGGGACAGATACATGAACAAGAATAAGGAGATAGCCGCCTACTTAAAGCCGGGGTGCCATGTGCATCTGGTGGGAATCGGCGGCGTATCCATGCGGCCGCTGGGGCTGGTGCTGAAGGGAATGGGGATGGAGGTTTCCGGCTCAGATATGAGCGCCTCCGTGTCTACGGATGAGCTCATTGCCCATGGCATCCATGTGGACATCGGCCACAGTGCCAAGAATATTGCGGGAGCGGACTGCATCATCCGTACTGCTGCCGCCCATAATGACAATCCGGAGATTGCTGCTGCCAGGGCTGTGGGCATTCCCGTGTTCGAGCGGGCACAGGCCTGGGGCGAGATCATGAAGTCCTATAAAAATGCCATTTGTATTTCCGGTACCCATGGAAAGACCACTACCACCTCCATGATGACACATATCCTTATGGAAGCGGGCAAGGACCCCACGGTGATGATTGGTGGCTACCTGCCTCTGCTCCATGCAGGCCATCGGGTGGGCCACGGGGATACCATCGTACTGGAAAGCTGCGAGTACTGCGATTCCTTCCTGAATTTCTTCCCCACTCTGGCGGTGGTGCTGAATGTGGAGGCGGACCATCTGGATTATTTCAAGGATCTGACGGACATTCAGAAGTCCTTCCATAAGTTCGCAGGCATGGCTTCGGATGCCGTCGTGGCCAATGGTGACGACCCCCATACGGTCCAGGCCCTGGAGGGCATCCCCTATGTGTCCTTTGGCCTTGGAGAAAACAACCGGGTCCGCGCGGAGAACATCAGCGACGACTGGCGGCACTTCGATGTGCTGTGCGATGGAAAATTCTATTGCCATATGGACCTGGGGGTCCTGGGCAGACACAATACCATGAATGCTTTGGCTGTGGCAGCTACCTCCTGGGTCATGGGAATCCCCGGCCAGAAGGTCACCGATGGTGTGAAGGCCTTCCACGGGGCAGGCCGCCGCATGGAATACAAGGGCGAATACCGCGGGGCAAAGGTCTACGATGACTATGCCCACCATCCTGATGAGCTGCGCGCGACCCTGGAGGCCGTGCGGGGCATGGGGGACCACCGGATCGTCCTGGCGTTCCAGCCCCATACCTATACCCGCACGAAGCTGCTGATGGATGATTTCATCCGGGAGCTGCAAAAGGCGGATGTGGTGGTTCTGGCGGAGATCTATGCCGCCCGAGAGAGCAATACCATCGGCATCTCCTCTGCGGATCTGGCTGCCCAGATCCCCGGAAGCATCTATTGTGAGACATTGCAGGATGTCACCGACTGCCTGCGCTCCATTGTGCGGGAGGGCGACATTGTGCTGACCATGGGTGCAGGCGATATTTTCCGCGCGGGAGAGGCTCTGCTTTCCGGCGAGGACAGCAAAAAGTGAGGATGTTATGAAGAAGCTTAGTGTATGCGTTCTGTTCGGCGGCAGAAGTCCGGAGCATGAGGTTTCCCTCCGGAGCGCCGAATCGGTTCTCAATAATATGGATCCGGAGAAGTACAATATCTTCCCCGTGGGCATTACCAAGTCCGGAAACTGGATGCTCTATGGCAGCCGGGACTACTCCAAGCTGCCCACCGGCGAGTGGGAGCACTGCCCGGAAAACCGGCAGGCTGCCATTTCTCCCATCCGGGGTCAGGGCCTGCTGAACTTCGAGGGTGACTGCGTGGTGCGGGAGCGCATTGACGTGGTATTCCCGGTGCTCCACGGTGAAAACGGCGAGGATGGTACCATCCAGGGCCTGCTGCAGCTGGCGGGAATTCCCTATGTGGGACCCCACGTGGCCGCTTCTGCCGTGGCTATGGATAAGACCCTGACTAAGCTGGTGGCGGACAATGCGGGCATTCCCCAGGCCGCCTGGCAGCTGGTCCGCCGCGGGAGCCTGGATGCCCGCCTGGAAAGCACCCTGGACGCGCTGGAAAAGCGCTTTGCCTATCCCATGTTTGTCAAGCCTGCGGGCACGGGTTCTTCCGTAGGTGTGTCCAAGGCCAAGAACCGGCAGAGCCTTGCAGAGGCGCTGGCAAATGCGGCAAAGTTTGACGACAAGGTGCTGGTGGAGGAGTTCATCCGCGGCAAGGAGATCGAGGTGGCCGTTATGGGCAACGAAAGCCCTGTGGCCTCTGTTTGCGGCGAAATTGACTCCGGCGTGGAGTTCTACGATTACGATGCCAAGTACATCACCGATACCTCTGTAGCGTACATTCCTGCCCGCATCAGCGAGGAGGCTTCCGAGCAGGTTCGGGATATGGCCGTAAAGGTCTACCGCGCCATCGGCTGCCAGGGCCTGAGCCGTGTGGACTTCTTCGTGACGGAGGAGGGCAAGGCGGTATTCAACGAGATCAACACCATCCCCGGCTTTACCTCTATTTCCATGTATCCCAAGCTTTTTGGTGCCAGTGGGATTCCCTACGGTCAGCTCATCGACCAGCTGCTGGAGCTGGCGCTGGAGGCTTGAGCATGGAGGAGCAGAAGGTCCTTCTGAGTGTTCGGGGAAGGCAGACCTATGGGGACCAGGATCCGGATACCATTGAGCTGGTCACGGAAGGGACTATGGTGTTCCGGGACGGCGGCTGGGATATCTCCTATGAGGAGACTGCGCTCACCGGTATGGAGGGCGTGACGACCACCTTCCGGGTGGAGCCTGGGAAGGTGACGCTGCTGCGGACGGGCAAGCTCAATTCCACCATGGTTTTCCAGGAAAATGTGGCCCATGATTCCCTGTACCAGCTGGAATTTGGTGCACTGCTGATGACGGTCAAGGCCACCCGGGTTTTCTATGACCTGGTACCCGACGGCGGCATGGTGGATCTTGTCTATGAGATCTGTATTGAAAATACAGAAGCGGGTATCATCGATTACCACCTGGATATCCGGAAAAAATGAGGAAAAGAGGAGGACTGCAGCGGCAGTCCTCCTTTTGCACAGAAAAGACACCCACCGGCATCGAAACCGGTGGGTGTGATTTTTTCGGTATTGGATAATTACACAATGCCCTGGGCATTCATGGCGTCGGCAACCTTCAGGAAACCGGCGATGTTTGCACCGGCGACATAGTTGCCCTCCATGCCGTACTCCTTGGCAGCGGCATCCAGGTTGTGGAAAATGTTCACCATGATGTCCTTCAGCTTGGCATCCACTTCCTCAAAGGTCCAGCTCAGGCGCTGGGAGTTCTGGGTCATCTCCAGAGCGGAGGTGGCCACGCCGCCGGCGTTGGCAGCCTTGCCGGGGCAGAAGAGGATCCCCTGCTCCTGCAGGTACTTGGTGGCATCCAGAGAGGTGGGCATATTGGCACCTTCTACCACGGCAAAGCACCCGTTGGCAACCAGTGCCTTGGCATCGTCCAGCAGCAGCTCGTTCTGGGTGGCGCAGGGCAGTGCCACATCGCACTTGGTGGTCCAAACGCCCTTGCCCTCGTGGTATACGGACTTGGGCCGTGCCTTGGCGTACTCCGTCAGGCGGGCGCGCTTGACCTGCTTTACGTCGATCAGAGTTGCCACGTCAATGCCGTCGGGGTCGTAGATCCAGCCGGTGGAGTCGGAGCAGGTGACGGGCTTTGCACCCAGCTGCCATGCCTTTTCAATGGCGTAGGTGGCGACGTTGCCCGCGCCGGAGACCACAACGGTCTTGCCCTTCAGGTCCTTGCCGTTGCAGCGCAGCATCTCGTCCGTCAGGTACAGCAGGCCGTAGCCCGTGGCCTGGGTACGGGCCAGGCTGCCGCCATAGCTCAGACCCTTGCCGGTGAGCACACCTTCGTACTGGCCGGTCAGGCGCTTGTACTGGCCGTACAGGTAGCCAATCTCCCGGCCGCCCACACCGATGTCACCGGCAGGAACGTCTTCGTTTTCACCGATATACTTGTACAGCTCTGTCATAAAGCTCTGGCAGAAGGCCATGACCTCCCGGTCGGACTTGCCCTTGGGGTCAAAGTCGGCACCGCCCTTGCCGCCGCCGATGGGCAGGCCGGTCAGGGAGTTCTTGAAGGTCTGCTCAAAGCCCAGGAATTTCAGAATGCCCTGGTTAACGCTGGGATGGAACCGCAGACCGCCCTTGTAGGGGCCGATGGCGCTGTTGAACTGCACACGATAGCCGTTGTTCACCTGAACCTGGCCCTTGTCGTCCACCCAGGGAACACGGAACATGACGATCCGCTCCGGGGTGACGAGACGCTCCAGAAAGGCGTTCTTCCGGTAGTAATCCTCATTTTTTTCAATGACGACCCGCAGAGATTCCAGGACCTCCGTTACGGCCTGCAGGAATTCCGGCTGGCCAGGATTCTGAGCGGCAACCCGCTCCAGGATTTCATTTACATAGCTCATAGACAAGTGTACTCCTCTCAAAGCATTTTTCTGATGGGTATTGTAGCAGATTGCAGGGCGGATTTCAACTGTTTTTGCAATGAAATTTTTTCAAATTGCAAAAAACGCCGCATTGCACGGAAGAATACCCGGAATGCGGCGATTTTTGTGGAATTTGTAACGGAGGAATCTGTCAAATCCGGGGGAGAATGTCTTTCTGAATGGTTTCCACCAGCGCATCGATCTCGGCCTGGGTGGTTTCCCGGCTCAGAGAGACCCGGAATGCCGAATCAATGGCCTGCTCGGGGACATTCATGGCGGTGAGCACATGGCTTCTGTGGCCTTTGGCACAGGCGGAACCGGCAGAGACGCAAATCTGCGCGTCCTGCAGGATGTTGATGGAATTCTGGGTGGGCACTCCCGGAATGGATACGCTGAGAATATGGGGGGCTTCATGGGCGCCGTTCAGCTGCACCCCGGGCAGGGCCTCCAGCCGGGCGGAGAGGTCTTCCAGCAATGCCCGCTCCCGGGCGGTGTCCTCCCGGAAGGTCTTGGCTCCGGCAGCGGCGGCTGCACCGAAGCCGAAGAGGGCGGGGGTTGCTTCCGTGCCGCTGCGCAGATTGTTTTCCTGCCCGCCGCCGTGGATCAGGGGCGGGAAGGACTTGAGTCTGGGGGAGATGTACAGCGCTCCGGCACCCTTGGGGCCATGAATTTTGTGGCTGGAAACGGAGATCAGGTCCGCTCCCAGGGTTTTAGCCTGGAAGGGAATTTTCAGGAAGCCCTGGACGGCATCCGTGTGAAAAATGGCGTCGGGGCAGAGCCGGTGGGTGAGCTTTGCCATCTGGGCAATGGGCATGACGGAACCCGCCTCATTGTTGACCATCATAATGGATACAAGAATGGTGTCCTTCCGAAGAGCGGCTTTCAGGGAATCCGGGGAGATGTTGCCCGAGTTGTCCGGCTGCAGATAGGTCACCTCGAAGCCCTGGGCCTCCAGGTCCTTCATGCAATTCAAAATGGCATGGTGCTCTATGGCGGTGGTGACGATGTGCTTTCCCCGCTTGCCCAGGCGCTTGGCAGTGCCGTAGACGGCCCAGTTGTCGGCCTCGGTGCCGCAGGAGGTGAAGAACACCCGGTCCGGCTCCGCGCCCATGGCGGCGGCGACGGCATGGCGGGCGCTGCGCAGCTGCCGGGCGGCGTGGATGCCGAAGTCATACAGTGCAGAGGGATTGCCCCAATCCTGGGTCAGCGCCTGGGCGACAGCCTCCACAGCCTCGGCACAGGGCTTGGTGGTGGCGGAATTATCGAGATAGATCATGTTTTTCCTTACTTTCCTACGCAGAAGCGTTCAAAAATTCGATTGGTAATGTCCTCCCGGACGGTGGCGCCGGTGACTTCTCCTATGGCCTCCATAGCGGCCTCCACATCCAGCAGCAGCGCATCGGGAGTCACGCCCAGCTTTAGCCCCTGCAGGGCGGAGAGCAGGCTTTCATAGGCCCGGCGGCAGGCATCGTACTGCCTGGGATTGGTGAGAATGGAGCCGTCACACTTGCTTTCTCCGGCAAACAGATCATCGATGCAGCCCCGCAGCAGCTCCAGACCGTCCCCGGTGGCGGCGCTGATGGGGATGACGTTCAAAAAGGGCAGGTCACTGGGCTCCACCTGGGGGCCCAGATCGCATTTGTTGATCAGAGCAATGGCCTGGGGCGCGTCCAGGCACGCCTCTATGATCGCCTGATCCTCGGCGGTCAGCGGAACGCTGCCGTCGCAGACAAAGAGAACCAGATCTGCTTCTTCCAATGCCTTCCGGGACCGGTCAACGCCAATGGCCTCTACGGTGTCGGCGGTTTCGTGGATACCGGCGGTGTCCACCAGACGCAGCCGGGTGGAGCCTGCAAGGACGGACTCCTCCACCGTATCCCGGGTGGTGCCGGGAATATCGGTGACGATGGCCCGGTCGAAGCCAACCAGAGCGTTCAGCAGGCTGGATTTTCCCACATTGGGCCTGCCTACAATGGCGGTTTTCACACCCTGCCGCAGAATCCGCCCCTGGCCGTAGGTTTGCAGAAGGGCATAAAGGGACTTGGCATCGCTGCGCAGAGAAGCGGCATAGTTGGAAAGACCAAAGTCCTCGATGTCCTCATCGGGATAGTCCAGAACGGCGTGAAAGTGGCTGCACAGGTCTGTCAGATGGTCATACACCGGCAGAAGTACCTTTTGCAGCCTGCCGCCTACCTGCCCGGCGGCGTTGGCCGCAGCGTCTGCGGTATCCGCTTCGATCAGATCGATGACGGCCTCGGCCTGGGTCAGGTCCAGCTTCCCGTTCAAAAAGGCCCGCTTGGTGAATTCTCCCCGTTGGGCAGGTCTGGCCCCGGCGGCATAGAGACTCCTTAAGCCCTCTGCCAGCACGGCAGGGGAGCCATGGCAGTGAAACTCTACGGTGTCTTCTCCCGTATAGCTGTGGGGTGCCCGGGAGACCACGGCCATGCACTGGTCAATGGTCCGTCCCTGGATGTCCCGCAGCTCGCCCAGCACCAGCAGCCGGTTTGGGCTCGTTTGCAAAGGACGGGAAAAGACCTTTTCTGCGATTTCAATACAGCCTTCCCCGGAAAGCCGCAGGATGCCGATGGCGGAAACCTGATTTCCGGTGGAGACGGCGGCAATGGTATGTGACATTTACGGTTCCTCCAAAAAGGCCAGGGGATCCCCTGAGCCGGATACATAGCGCATGAGCTGATAGGCGCACATAATGGCAAGCTCCTCTTCCCGCAGGATCCGGGCGGCTTCCGCTCGGTCGGCCAGAACCACCTGAATTGTCTCGCTGTCCTCCTGATGGCTGCTGGTGGGGGAGCCGGTGCACCTGCCGAAAACCGTGGCGCAGCTCTCGTCTGTCATGCCCACGGTGGTATAAAAGGGACGGCCCCAGCCGTGGTCCTCCACGGGGGTCAGAGTCAGCCCGGTTTCCTCAAAAAGCTCCCGGACGGCAGCCTGCCTGGGGTCCTCTCCGGGCTCCACCAGTCCGGCGGGCAGCTCATAGACAAACCTGCCCACAGGGTAGCGGTACTGCCGGATGAGGACGATCCGGTCCTGATCATCTGCCGCAAAGATCACAACGCCATCGGCGTGGTTTTCCTTTGTGGCGGCTTTCAGGCGGGCCGCGTCCCCGATTCGGGAAGCCATATAGTAGTCAAAGTGCGTTCCGTCCCGCTGAACGGCATCCATCTGGTACAGGGAAAGATATTTGCTGCCTGCGAGCTTGTGAATGGTTCCAACCTGCGGCATGGCGTGGCCTCCTTTGTGAGCTTCTGACTTCCTATCATACCAGTTTGCGACGGAAAAAGCAATCCCCGCAGGGCGCTGCCCTTGCTTTTTTGCGGGATTTGCGGTAAGATACCCCCGAAGGAGGTGGAGCCATGTATCGCATCCTGATCGTAGAGGATGAGCAAGCCATTGCCCGGGCTGTGGCAGAGGAGCTGAGCCACTGGGGGCTGGAAAGCCGCTGTGTGGAAAATTTCCGGGACGTCATGGCGGAATTTCAGGCAGTTCAGCCTCAGCTGGTGCTGCTGGACATTATGCTGCCCTTTTTCAATGGCTATCACTGGTGCAACGAGATAAGAAAATGCTCCAATGCGCCCATTATTTTCCTGTCCTCTGCCTCGGACAATATGAACATCGTCATGGCGATGAATATGGGTGGCGACGATTTCATTGCCAAGCCCTTTGACCGGACGGTGCTGGTGGCCAAGGTCCAGGCGCTGCTCCGGCGGTGCTATGATTTTCATCCTGCTGCCCCGATTCTGGAGCACCGGGGCGCGGAACTGAACACCGGGGACAACAGCCTACGCTTCCGTGGCGAGAAAATCGAACTGACGAAAAACGAATACAGAATCCTCCTGTGCCTGATGGAGAATAAGGGGCTGGTGGTCAGCCGGGAGAAGCTCATGGAGCGGCTCTGGGCTTCGGACAGCTTTGTGGACGAGAACACCCTGACGGTCAATGTAAACCGTCTGCGGCGAAAGCTGGACGGTGCAGGGCTCACCGGCTTTATCACAACGAAATTCGGAGTGGGGTATTTGCTTGGAGACTGAAAAAGGGCTTTTCTTTGTGTATCTGCGGGAGCGGGGCAAGGCAATTGCCTGCCTGTGCCTGTTCACAGGCATTTTTGCGGGGACCTTTCTCCTGTACCATGTGCCCTGGCAGGCGGCTGCCTACCCGGCGGCGCTGTGCCTGGGATTGGGCGTGCTGCTCCTGCTGCGGGATTACCGCCGGTTCCGCCGGGTTCACGAAGCCTATCGGCGTTTGACACAGCTTCCGGAGCTGACCCGGGAGCAGCTGCCCCAGGGGAAAAGCCTGACAGAGCGGGACTGCGCGGCACTGCTGGAAAAGCAGCTGGAGGATATGGCCCGGCTGCAAACCGCCAGCGCGGACCGTTTCACCACCCAGACGGATTATTTTTCCGCCTGGGCCCACCAGATCAAGACCCCTATTGCCGCCATGGGGCTAAAGCTGCAAAGCGAGGATTCTTCTCTGGCCCGGGGACTCCGGGGAGACCTGAATCGCATTGCCCAATATGTGGAAATGGCCATGACCTATCTGCGCCTGGATGCCGAGACAGGGGACTATGTATTGAAGACCCAGGACCTGGACCCCATTATCCGGGGAGCGGTCCGGCGGTTTGCCGGGGAGTTCATCGACCGGAAACTGCGGCTGCGGCTGCAGGAGACCGGACAGACGGTGCTGACGGATGAAAAGTGGCTGAGCTTCGTGCTGGAGCAGTTGCTGTCCAATGCACTGAAATATACCCCCGGCGGGGAAATTTCCATTTTCTGGCAGGAGCCGGACACGCTGGTGATCCGGGATACTGGCATTGGCATCGCCCCGGAGGATCTGCCCCGGATCTTTGAAAAGGGCTTCACAGGCTACAACGGCCGCTCGGACAAAAAGGCCAGCGGTATTGGGCTGTATCTGTGCAAGCGGGTGTGCGACCGACTGGGCCACGGCATTTCCATAGCATCTGCCCCGGGAGAGGGGACAACCGTCTTTTTGAAGCTGGGCAGAGACAAAATTGGTATTGAATAGGAGAAAGATTATGAAACTTCTGATTGCATCCGATATCCACGGCAGCGCCTATTGGTGCGGCAGACTTTGCGAGGAAATCGAAAAAGAAAACCCGGATCGGGTGATTTTGCTGGGAGACCTGCTGTATCATGGCCCCCGGAACGACCTGCCCCGGGACTATGCCCCGAAAAAAGTGATCCCCATGCTCAGCGCTCTGGCGGAGAAGATCATTGCCGTTCGAGGGAACTGCGAGGCAGAGGTGGACCAGATGGTGCTGCCATTTCCCTGCCTTGCGGATTTTTCCCAGCTGCTGGTGGATGGAAAGACCTTCTATCTGACCCATGGGCACCATGCCAATCCCCAGAATCTTCCGCCCCTGCCGAAGGGCAGTGTGTTCCTCTTCGGCCACACCCATGTGAAGCTGGACGAAGAGGTGGCGGGGATCCGTTGCCTGAACCCGGGCAGTGTATCCATCCCCAAGGATGGGAGCCATAGCTATCTTATTTATGAAGACGGAAACTTTTCTTTCCGGATCATGGAGGAAGCGTAATGGATTCGACCCAATGCGACAGCTGCTGGTATTATGATTATGATGAAGAGTTCGATGAATACTACTGCATGATGGACCTGGATGAGGACGAAGTGTACCGTATTCTCTCTTCCCAGTCCCAGCAGTGCCCCTATTATCGCCAGGGGGACGACTACACCCTGGCCAGGAGACAGTGACTATGAAATTTCTTGCCCTGCTGCTCGCGCTGCTGCTTGCCGGATGTGCCGCACAGCCGACCCCAACCACGGAGACCACTGCGGCCGATGCGCTCTACACCCCGGGTCACCGCCTGGAGACCCAGACCAGCGGCATGATGCAGGTCTTTCCCACAGAGACCTCCGGCTTCTGCCGCATATGGGCCATGGGGGAGGATGTGCTCCTTTCCGGAGACGGGAAACTGACGCGCCTGTCCGGCGCAAGCCTGACCCCCAGCAGCACGCGGCAGGCTGACACGGTGCTGCAAACGGGAAGCGACGGCGTGTGGCTCTTTGACGGCAGCGCGGTGCAGATCTTGGACGGAAGCTTTGCTCTGCTGCAAACGGTCTCCATTCCGGATACGGTCCTGGGAGTACCCGGGCTGGAAGGGAGTCAGCTGTATTACCTCAGCGAAGGCTGCCTGAAGGTGCTGGACCTGTCTACGGGGCTTTCCTCCCTGCTGCGGGACAATATGGCCTTTACCGACGGCACCGTTCAGTGCCTGGGAGATTTGCTGCTGCTGCACTTGACGGATGAGGACGGCATCGGGAAAACACTGCTGGTTTCCGCAGCCGATGGAAGCACCCAGTACCCGAGCCTTGCGGTTGCGGATGCCTGCCGGTTTGAGACGGGGCTGGGCATTCTGCTGGAGGATGGCCAGGTCCTGCTCCTGCCGGACAGTGGCGGCGCCCAGAAGCTGACGCTGGAAGAGGGAGAACAGGCGGTGGGATTCCTGCCGGAAATCGGGGGCCTCATTACCTGCCGGAATGACACAGCAGGGCTGACGCTGCGGCTCTATACGCTTCTCCAGGGCATTCTGCGCAGCAGCGTACTGCTGCCGGAAGTGGACCTGGTGGGAACGGGCTGCGTCAGCGCGGACGGAACGCTTTATATTTCGGCTCACAGCACCCAGGAGACGGCCTGGTGGATTCTGCGCTGGAATTACGAGGCATTCCCACCGGTGTCCGAGGACAGCTGCCTGGAGCCCTATTATACCCGGGATTTCCCGGATGTGCAGGGGCAGGCATCCTGTGAGACCCTGGCCCGGGAGCTGGGGGAGCAGTACGGCATTTCGGTGCTGCTTTTCGAGAAGGCCGCTGCCTGCGCACCCTGGGACTATGCTTTCACGGCGGAATACCGGGTGGACAAGACAAACTGGGCCCTGGAAGACCTGAAGGCCACGCTGGAAGCCTTCCCGGAGGGGTTTCTGACAAAGCTCCGGCAGGACTGGGAGGATTTGACGGTCTGCATTGTGGACACCATCCAGGGCACGGCGGAATCCGGCAGCCTGGACTCTGCCGAGGGGCTGCAATTCCAGAACGGCAGCCATTTTTACATCGCTCTGGCACCAAAGGAAGAGGACAGCCTGAAGCACACCCTTTTTCATGAATTCAGCCACCTGATCGACAACCGGGTGCTGACCAAGACCGGAGCTTATGACAATTGGAATGATCTGAATCCCCAGGACTTTGCCTACAGTCTGGACCTGAACGCGGACATGACTCCCTATAAGGCGCTGCTGACCGGTCCGGACCGGGTGTTTATTGACAACTATGCCATGACGTTCCCGGCCGAGGATAGGGCCCGGATCTTTGAGTGCGCCTGCACCTCCGGCAATGAGGAGGACTTCGTGTCGCCCATCCTCCAGGCCAAGCTGCAGCGAATCTGCACCGGCATTCGGCAGGCCTTTGACCTGGAGGATGCCCCGGAGCGCTTCCTGTGGGAGCAGTACCTGACATCGGCACAATAGCTTTTGCGGCCCAAATCGCCAGACATGGGATTCGGGCCGCTTTTTGTGCTGCGCTTTGTAAAAAATGTGCTTGTATATGGGGAAAAACTGTGATAAAATAAGTTGATTTATTATGAGCAAACCTATGGAGGCCATTATGTATTTTCGGATTCCCCATTAGTCCTCTGCGGTTTTGAAGAATACGAAATTTTACGTGGAGGAAAAGCTATGTCAACTTTACAAGAAGAAATCAGCCGCCGCCGGACCTTTGCCATCATTTCCCATCCCGACGCCGGTAAAACCACTTTGACGGAAAAATTCCTGCTCTACGGCGGGGCCATTGCCCAGGCCGGCGTGGTCAAGGGAA